>Ga0116229_10000690_pt1 | contig 47711 bp, 40 predicted proteins | sample S1TSphgellanicum_3_FD_87313 | JGI IMG/M metagenome (GOLD analysis project Ga0116229, IMG submission 87313) | Host-associated microbial communities from peat moss isolated from Minnesota, USA - S1T2_Fc - Sphagnum magellanicum MG | ecosystem: Host-associated > Plants > Peat moss > Unclassified... | reverse complement strand
TCGACGTCAATAGACGGTCAAGGCACTTGGTCATTGGCGGACGGCCGTCCCTATATTTTATTGTCCACGGACAAATATACTGCGTATAGGCGTCAAATGGATGTCGCACATGAGTTGGCTCATCTCGTTCTCCATCGTGGTGTTAAAGACGAAGAAGAGCTAGCGACAAATTTTGAAATTATCGAGCGCCAAGCAAAATATTTAGCTACCGCATTTTTATTGCCGTATAGAACGTTTTCTGCTGAAATTTCATCGCTATCGTTGGAAGGCTTTTTATCTCTAAAGCGTCGATGGATGGTGTCGGTGGGCGCGATGATTATGAGATCGGAACAATTGGAAATTATATCTCACGACTCTGCTAGCTTGCTTTGGAGATACCGTGCCGCAAGGGGGTGGACGCGCAGAGAGCCCTATGACCTGCCTGAAGAAACTCCGGTTGAAGACCCTTGTTTGCTGCGGCGTTGTATTGAAATGATTGTGAATGAGGGCGGTCGCTCTAAATCTGATTTCCTGGAAATTGATCTAGCTTTAGGCGCGCCTGATGTTGAAATGCTGGCCTGCCTGACCCCAGGATTCTTTAACAAAGAAGCGTCACAAGTTATTCGTATGGAGCCACGATTCAGAGAGAAGATGGTGAATATGCCGGCAGCAGAAGTGGTTCCATTTCGCCGTCCTGGCTAAGGCAGAGCCATCGCGCCAGTCCGAACGCGCCATCCCGTCCGTCGCTGACTACATAGTGCAGACCAGGAATTTCTATGATTGTGCTTTTTTGCCTTTGTCTGGGGCCAATGTGCGGCGGTGCCGACTGACCGCTCCCGGCCCGGCCGCGTCGTTCATGATTTCCAACCCAACTCAAAAAACCTTTCCCACCTCCAACCCCACCCGCCAAATGACGTCTTTAACAGAGATCCCGCCATATAATTCACCGTCCATCCGGACATTGAAATATAATTACCGTTGAAAACAAACGCTTTTTCAGCCTAAATTTCATTTAATGTCCGGCCATCCGTTCAATTTTGAGTCTCAAAATCGAGAAGCACCCCCTGCGCAAGCGCGATCTCCGCATACCCCGCCCCCAAAAATCGCCCCGTCCCCACACCCTCACCCGCGCGGTTTTAAATCCCAGGGGCGGCGGCCAACTTCCTCAAACCGCTCGCTTGGTGAAACGCCAATATCCGCCAGCATCCGCGCATCCATGGCCGCCAACGCCCGCCGCGCCGTGATAGCCCCGCGCATCTCCGCCAGCGCCCGCCCTGGGCGCGCGAACAACGCCATGGCCGCGCGCGCAAGATTTTGTACTGAAAAACCAACATGTTGCCTGGATATGTGCATGTCAAAACTCCTTCATCCTCGCCACATTCCGCCCGCCGCAAAAATAAGGGAAACGAATTGTATTGATGAGTGAAATCAGATAACCTTATCCCATGTCCCTCCCCGCCGGACTTGATGCTGAATTGCTGCGCGCCTTCACCTTCGTCGCGGAGGATCGCAGTTTTACCCGCGCCGGTGCCCGCATCGGCCGCACCCAGGCCGCGGTCTCCATGCAAATGCAAAAGCTAGAGGCGCAGCTTGGCGAAACCCTGTTCTTTCGCGGCCGTGGCGAGGCTGTGGAACTAACCCCCCACGGGCAGTTTCTACTGGGCCGTGCAAGGGAAATGCTGGCAATTAACGATGGCATATGGACAGCCTTTCGCGCCCCCGCGGTAAGCGGCCTGGTACGCCTCGGCACGCCAGATGACTACGCGCTGCAAATCCTGCCCGCCGCCCTGCGCCGTTTCGCGGAAAGCCATCCCGCGGTGCAGGTGGATGTCACATGCGCCCCCTCCTCTGAACTCGTAACCCGCCTGAAAGCCGGGCAGCTCGACCTTGCCCTGGTCTCCGAAGGCCACGAGCCAAAACGCTGGCCCGCCACGCCCGTTCTGCGCGGCAAGCTGGTCTGGGTCACCGCCGCGCGTTTCGCCCCGCATAAGCAAGACCCGCTGCCTTTGGCGCTGGCGGAAGGTGACTGCGAATGGCGCCGCGCCGCCATCCGCGCGCTGGAAAAAGCCGGCAGGCGCTACCGCATCACCTACACATCAAGTGCTGCCACGGGCACCATGGTACCCGTGGTGGCGGGTCTGGCCATAACCTGCGCCATCGCCGGCCCCGTGCCAGAAGGTGCGCGGATTCTAACCCCGCAGGAAGAAAACCTGCCCCTCTTGCCGGATTTCGGCGTGCTGCTGATAAAAGCCAAAGCCGCCCCTCAACCCGTAACAGACACGCTCGCCGCCTATGTCACCGAGACTTTCGCGCGTGACTCCCGGCCCCCCGCGCGGGCGCGTTAGGCGCCAGAAGCCGCCCGCAAGTCTTGGGCCACTTCCGCGATCACCGGCCCCCACTCGCCCGCCAGCGCCTGTCGGTACAACCGCACAGATGGATACCACGGGCTATCCCTTCGCCCATTCAGCCAGCGCCAGCAGGAATCAAACCGCTCCAGCACCCAAACCGGCTTGCCCAGTGCTGCCGCCAGATGCACAACCGACGTATCCACTGAAATCACCAGGTCCAGCGTCTCAATCAACGCCGCCGTATCGGCAAAATCCGTCATCTCACCCATCACATCGGTAAGCGGAAACTCCGCCGGCGCCGCCGGCCCGCCTTTTTGCAGGCTGAAAAATTTCGTCCCCTTCACGTTGAACAAGGGCGCGAGGAGCGCCGGGTCCAGCGATCGCCGCCGGTCGATTGCCGCGAGTTCGGCTGAATGCGCGCGCGGGTTGCCCGCCCATGCCAGGCCAATCCGCATGCCATCGCCGCTTGCCAGGCGGCGCGCCCAGGCCTCTGCTTGCGCGGGGTCGGCTTGCAGGTAGCGCTGCGCGCTTGGAATGGTTTCCAGCGTCGTCCCAAGTGCCAGCGGCATGCTCACCATCGGGCAGTGCAGATCGAAGGGGGGAAGGGGGGCGCCCTGTGCCAAGACCTCCTCCACGCCAAGCAGGCCGCGCAGCAGCCGCGCCAAAGGTTCCTGCACTTCAAGGATCACGCGAAGGCCGCGCGCGGCGGCCAGGGTTGCGTAGCGGCAGAATTGCAGCGTGTCTCCAAAGCCCTGCTCGGCATGGATCAGCAAGGTTTTACCAGCTGCCGGCTCCCCCCGCCATTGCGGCTGGGCAAAATCCCGCCGGGAATCGCGCATCGAGGGCACATGCCATCGCCATTCATATTCTTGCCAGCCCGCGGCAAGCTCGCCCTGGGCCAGCAACGCCATGGCCAGGTTGTTATGGGCGGCGGAAAAATCCGGCCGGCAGGCAATGGCGCGGCGCAGGCAGGCCGCCGACTCCGCAAGCCGCCCAAGCCGCCCCAATGCGTTGCCCATGTTGAAATGCGCATCCGCATTGCGCGGGTTCAGCCTGGCGGCGGTCTCAAAGCAGGTAATCGCCGCCGCCATCTCGCCCAGTGCCGCCAGCACATTGCCGAGGTTGAAATGCGCATCCGCAAAATCCGGCTGCAACGTTAAGGCGTTTTGGTAGCATAACAGCGCATCCTTCGTGCGGCCAAGTTTTTGCAGGGCGTTGCCCAGGTTGGTATGCGCGCTCACCAGTTGCGGATTGGCGGCGATGGCCTGTTGATAGCACAAGGCGGCGTCCATCGGGCGAAGCCGCAGCTCGTGGATAATGCCAAGATTGTTCAGCGCATCGGCAAACCCCGGCCGCAATTCGAGCGCCCGTTGCAGGCTGGCGGCGGCATCCTCCAGCCGGCCAAGGTCCCGCAATGCGTTTGCGAGATTGGAATGGTAGGCGGCGGCATTTGGGTTGGCGGTGATCGCGGCGCCAAACAGATCAACACTCAGTTCAAATTGTCCGGCTTGGTAAGCCGCCACCGCCCGCAGGTGCAACTGGTCCGCATCAGCCTGCATGGGGCGCGGCGCCTGCCGGCTTTCGCCGCGCGCCGCCCGGCGCTGCTGGCGGTTCATCGGCTCAAAGTGCTGCTTCCGGCCCGGCCGAGCCGGGCTGGGCGCCGCCGGCCTTGCAAACCACTAAGCCTATGCGGATTTCGTCCACGACATTGAAATATGAATCAATCGCGAAATTAAGTTCCTCGCGGCTGATTTCTCCAGACCGCATCTTCCCCGCCCAATGCGGCGTGAGTTCAAAACCCACATCCGTGATGTCAAAATCAACGCCTATATAGGTGGCAAGCGGTGTGTTCGGCCAGCCCTTCTCACGCCATTCGCGATTGTTCTTCATGGAAAAAAGCGACATAATGGCGGGCGTGATCGGGCGCACATGGGTCGGGTCACCGGCAAATCCGTCACTGCGCGGATGCGGCACAAAAATCTTGATCACGGCGCCGGGCGCGGCCACCCGGTAAAGCTCCTTCATGATCCCCAAAAAGCCATCGAGTGTGCCACCCAGATGCTCCAGCACATGCCGGAGCACGATTTCATCGGCGGAATCGTTCTCAAACGGCCAGGGAAACACTTCCAGATCCCAGGTCAGGTCCGGGGAAAAATAATCATATTTATCAACGTTAACGTAGCCATCGAGCCGGTTTTGTCCGCTGCCCAGATTCAATTTTTTCATAGCGGGGAACTGCCAGCCAGCAGATAAGCAACGGCGCCGAAGTGTTGGGCGGCATGGGACATCATCATTCCTATGCTATCATTATTGATCTTTTTTTGATAGTGTTCATTCCCGGAAACGCGGTGCGCGCGCTACCGGATCAACGGCAGCTTGGTGCCCGAAAATCCCCGTTCCTCGATGACCGCGGGGCGGAAGCGGAAAAGCTTGGCGGGGCGCCCAGCCAGGCCGGATGTGTATTCGCCAGTCTCCTCCACCAGCTCCTGCTGTTCAATCAGCCGGCGGAAATTGGGCTTGTGCAGCGCCTGGCCGGCCAGCGCTTCCATCGCCTGTTGCAGTTCCAACAGTGTGAATTGCCTGGCCAGCAGCTCGAACACCACCGGGCGGTATTTGATCTTGGCGCGCAGGCGCGCGATGGCGGTGGCAAGGATGCGGCGGTGGTCATGGGTCATTTCAGCCCCCGGTACGGTCTCGGCCGGCGCCGCGTTGCGCAGGGCTTCGGGGATGAGTTTGGCTTCGTAGAGCAGTTCATAGCGTTGCAGGACCAGCTCCTCATTCCACCCCCGCCCATTGCCGCCGAACAGGCCGGCAATACGGTGGCCAAGGGCAGGGTCGTTACCGGCCCAGGCTTGCAGGCGGGGGATGATGACCTCGTCAGCCACGCGGGAATTTTTGCGCCGGTCCTCCCAGGGGAAGTAGTTGTACCAGCTTACCCAGCCCGCATCCGGGTCCGGCTCCGCGGATTCCCGGCTGAGACCGAGATAGCTGATGGAAACGCTACGGGATTCCGCGCCCCGCTGCTGGTCGGCAAACGTGTAGAGCTGCTCCACATAGCCCAACGGATGGTGGGTCTGGCGTTCCACCCAGGCCCGCAGCCCCGCCTGTAAGGAGCGGTGGCCCGGCTCCAGCGGCCCGGAAGGCAAAGCGAAGCCGGATTCAATGGTTAACACCCGCGAATCGCCGCCAGTCACGGCAACCAGCACGGCAATCAGCTCAGCCTGGACCGGGGCATCATTCATACCCCATTGTCGCGTGTCTGGGTGGCGCATAGCAAGTAAGGCCAGGGTGGCTCCGCCCCCCTGGACCCCCCGCCAAAGGCTGAGCCTTTGGAATCCATTAATAAGGTCTTTGAAGAGGGGGCGCATCTGGGCGTGACAACGCCCGTACCGTGACGCCCCCCTCTTCAAAGACCTTAAGGGTTCTTAAGGGCTGTGCCCTTAGCGGGGTTCCAAGGGGCGGAGCCCCTTGGCGTTGCTTTGCCTAGTTCGCGTACAGTTCTGCGATCGCGTTGAATTTGTCGGCGATGGCAATGAATGCATCGACCATGTCGGGGTCGAAGTGGTTGCCCCTGCCTTCGATGATGATTGCGGTTGCCTCATCATGCCCCATGCCTCGCTTATAGACGCGGTCACTGCGCAAGGCGTCGTACACGTCGGCGACCGCCATTATGCGCCCTGAGATGGGGATGGCGTCACCGGCCAGTTGTGCCGGATAGCCGCTGCCATCCCATTTTTCCTGATGGGTCAGGGCGATTTCCTTGGCGCAGGTGAGAAAATCCACTTTCATACCTAGCTTGTGTTCGGCGTCCTCCAGCGCCTTGTACCCCAGCGTCGTGTGGGTTTTCATGATTTCGAATTCCTCGGCGTCAAGCTTGCCGGGCTTCAGGAGAATACGGTCGGGAATCGCGATTTTACCGATATCGTGCAGCGGCGCCGATTTAAACATGATCTCAATTTTATGATCCGACAGGTAGTCGCAAAAGCGCGGATGGGACCGGAGTTTTTCGGCGAGAAGCTTGACGTAGTGCTGGGTGCGGCGAATATGGTTGCCGGTCTCGCTGTCACGTGTCTCCACCAGGGAGGCGAGCATGACAATCGTCGCATCCTCGGTATCGCGTATCTGGTGGGCCCGCCGTTTAACTTCCTCCTCCAGAACGCTGTTGCGGCTTTTCAGGAAGTCCCTGGCGGCCTTGTTTTCCAGATGGGTTTTGATGCGCGAGAGAAGGATCGTGGGGTTTACCGGCTTGGTTATGTAGTCGACGGCACCCAGTCTCAGTCCTTTGTATTCCTCGGAGGATTCGGTGACCGATGTAAGAAATATGATGGGAATTTCCTTTGTTGATGCGTCGGATTTCAGTGCCTCGCAGACTTCGTAGCCGCTTAGACCTGGCATCATGATGTCCAGCAATATGATATCCGTCGGTGCGCCGCCACGGATAACCCGCAATGCGTTCTCACCACTCGTGGCGCCCCTGACGATGTACAGGTCTTTAAGCAGCCCGAACATGAGGGACAGGCTGCTTGGACTGTCGTCAACGACCAGAATTGACGCCTTTGGCCAGATATCCCCCATTGTGCCAGGCATTGCTAATCCTTTTCGACTATATCGTCTATTTTCCTCAATATGCTGAGGGCGAGATCAACATCGAAGGCCGAGACTGCCTCGACTGCTTCCTGCACGATATCGGCAAGCGGTGTGTTTTTGGCGCAAGCCGCAAGCTGGTCGACAACAACCCCTGCTTCCAGATTGCTGTCCTCCAAGAGTGCAATGAGGCGCGTGAGCAGCGGCCGCAACATATTCTTGCCGGTTCCGCCGGTGGCAGGCGGGTAGGTTGCGCGCCACTCCAGGTTTGCAAGACCCTGCATCACCGGGTGGAGCGCTGTGAGTGTCGCCTCCAGCAACGCCTCGATCACCTCCGACGCGGCGCCCGTGCCGCTCACAAGTTCCAAGGTGGAAGCCGCTTTCTGGACATTTTTTGCGCCGATTACGCCGGCGGCCCCCCGTAGCGTATGGGCCGCGCGGGTCGCCGCCGCGCGGTCATTCCTCTGCCGCGCCTGCCTGAACTCGCCGGCGAAATTTGATGCGTACACATGGAACTTGTGAAGCAGGTTCAAATAAAGCGTTTCGTCGTTCATCGTGGAACGTAGGCCAGCATTCGTGTCGATGCCCGGCAGTTCAAACACCAGAGATGTCTGCACCAGGGCAGAAACCGGCGCGCTGGCGGGCGGATGGACCGGTGTGACCCATTTTGCAATTGTCTCGAACAGCTTGTCGACGGCAAAAGGCTTCGCGACATGGTCTACCATTCCCGCGGCGAGCACTCTGTCCCGGTCGCCCGCCATGTCGTTCGCGGTGACGGCGATAATTGGGATGTCCACGAGACCAGGGTCGGCACGGATTTCACGCGTGGCGCCAAAGCCGTCCAGCACCGGCATCTCGCAATCCATCAAAATGGCATCGAAAGAACTATCGCGGGCGAGAATATCGAGCGCTTCCCGGCCGTGATTGGCCGTGACAACGGTAACACCGGCACGCGTCAGCAACTCGTTTGCAAGCTCCTGGTTGAGCACATTGTCTTCAACCAGTAACAGGCGGGCTCCGTGCAACTTGCGCATCGCTACTTCCGGCCCCGGCGCCGGTTGCGAGCGGGATGACGCCGCAATGCCGGGCCGCCCGAGGGCTTCGCCCAGCGCGCCGAGCAGTGCCGATGGGTAGACCGGCTTGAAAAGCACCGCCTTCACCATCGGGTATTGCTGCTTCGCCGCCTCAACTTTACCCTTTCCGCTGGCTTCGGTGGTCACCGCGATAATAGCTGGCGGAGTGGCAAATTTTGCCAATTTTATCTGGCGCGCACATTCCAGGCCGTCCATCCCCGGCATGCCCCAGTCGATCAGAACGATATCATAGGGCTGGCCGCACGTGTCATTCATTTCAATTTTCGCCAAGGCCTGCCGGCCGTCCCGTGCAATATCTGCCTGAGCCCCGAAATTTTGCGCCATGGCGGCCAGATTGTCGCGTGCCAGGCCGTTATCATCGGCAATCAGAACACGTTTGCCGGCAAACTCACTGGCGTGGATTTGGCGGCGCGACATTGGCTGCGCCGGTAACCCGAGCCGCGCGGTGAAATGAACGTTGGAGCCCTTGCCGAATTCGCTTTCAACCCAGATCCTGCCGCCCATCAACTCAACAAGCTGTTTCGAGATGGCGAGGCCAAGCCCGGTGCCCCCGTATTTGCGGGTGGTTGAGGGATCGCCCTGGCTGTAGGACTGGAACAATCTTGCCTGCTGCGCTGCCGTCATGCCGATCCCTGAATCCTTGACCCAGAAATGCAGTTCGACCTCATGAGCGGTTCGGCTCGCCTCCGCGCCGCCGATGACCACTTCGCCCTGCTCCGTGAACTTAACGGCATTGCTGCCAAGATTTAGGAGCACTTGTCCGAGCCGCACCGCATCCCCGATCAGGGTCCCCGGAAGCTCCGGCGAAAAGTCAAACATTATGTCGAGCACCGTCCCCTCGGCCTTAATGGCGATCAGGTTAGCCAGATTGGCAATTACATCCTCCAAGTTGAAGGCTGCCGATTCGATGGAAAAATTACCCGCTTCCATCTTTGACAGATCCAGAATCTGGTTGATTAGCCCCAGCAGGTGCTCGGCGGAGCGGCTGACATTCTCAATGTAACCGCGCTGCTTTGCTTCAAGACCGGATTGCAGGGCCAGGTGCGTCATACCGATAATGGTGTTCATCGGCGTGCGGATTTCGTGGCTCATTGTTGCAAGAAAATCGCTCTTGGCGCTGGCCAGATCCTCAGCCATCTGGCGCGCCGCGCGAAGCGCCCGTCTCGCGCTGAAATCCCGGCGCAAGACAAATTCTCGCCACCAGCCGAGAAAACCGGCAATCAGGAATAATAACAGGACATAGTAGGATAGAAAGGCGAACTCCCGCACAGTGTCGCCGAAGCTCAGGAACATCGCCGCTTCGAATGCCAGGAGGTTCGATACGCCGGTCATAATGGCATAGCGGAATTGCAGACCGGAGAGGGAAAAGCAGTAAAATTCGGCAATGACGAAATACAATATGCTGATCCAGGATTTCAGGCCCATGCCGCCCTGGCTGTCAGTGACGAGGAGGACATAAACCAGGCTGAACACGGCGGCGACGTTGAATAAGGCGTTGAGGAATTGCCACCTCCTTCTGCCGTACGGGGTGAAGGAAATCGCAACTTCAGCGGCCATCAACGGCATGCAAACTTCAATCTGGTAGAAGTTTGCATCCACTGAGGGGAAAATCAGAACATCGACGAGGAAATTGCCAAACAGGACGGCAACCGCGAAGGCTGCCACGATCTGTCCATAACGATAATAGGCATTGCGATAAAAATCCCGGAAGCTCGCTTCAAACCCGCTATCCGAAAACGCAAGAATGAGACGCAAGGGCAGATTGTAAATGTTTTTGTTATGATCGGTGTGCATGCGTGTTCTGGTCAGCCAGGGGAATTGCCGATTGCCCGGCGTGGTGTGATGGCTTCATCGTCCCAGAGACCAGGCGATCGGTTTGCGGGTTCCGTAAGCCGTGCCTGTCCCCCCGCCCGCGACGAGCAACCTAGCTGGCGCAGAGCGGCGTGTACGTCATTGCTTAAGCCATCTTTGCGGAGGATTAGGTTAGTCAAGTCGGCCTCTGCGCCGGTGGTTGCCACCCGCCTGTCGGCAAGCCCGCATTCCGAAGCCTCTATATGTGATGAATCCGCTGCTTTGCCGTCCGAAATTTACCATGTAATGTATTCGAAAGCTCTTAAGCGACTTTTCCCTGCCGATAATGGAAAATCTGCTGCCGTCCCCATTGAACGGGCGCGAAAAACTGCCGCGCGAGTCTCAACAGGCTACAGCTCGCGCCGCTCAAAGCGAGGCGGCGCCTATAGCGGAGGAGGCAGCGCGCATGGCTGCACACATGGCTGGGCAGGCTGGATGGAGATTTCTCCATCCAGCCATGACAAAAAATTTAGATTTCGCCGCGTGACATCATGCCGGCGATATTATCGCCCTGGCGGACGGCGAGGGCCACGATTGTTAGCGTGGGGTTAACACCGGCGCCGGTTGTGAATTGCGAGCCATCCGAGATGAACAGGTTCTTGATGTCATGCGTTTGGCCGTATTTGTTCACCACGCCATCGCGTGCGTTCTCGCTCATCCGGTTGGTGCCGAGGTTGTGGGTGGATGGATAAGGCGGTACTTGCGCGACCCGCGTGGCCCCGACCGCCTGATAGACCGCGGCACCCTGCGCGAAACCGTGGTTGCGCATGGCGATGTCGTTGGGGTGATCGTCGAAATGCACGCTGGCGACCGGCATGCCGAACTTGTCCTTCACCGTGGCATCCAGCGTCACGCGGTTGGTTTCCTGCGGCATGTCCTCGCCGATGATCCACATGCCGGCGGTGTTCGGGTAATCGTCGATTTTTGAGCTGAAGCCGCGGCCCCAGGCGCCGGGGTCGAAGAAGGCGGCGGCGAAGGGCAGGCCGAGAGAAATCGTTTCCATCTCATAGCCGCCAACAAAACCGCGCTTGGGGTTGTTGGTGGATTCGTCGCGGATAATCCCCGCCATCGTGGTGCCGCGATACATATGCACAGGGTTCTCAAAACTGGCATAAACGCTGCCTGTTGTATGGCGCATATAATTGCGGCCGACCTGGCCGGAACTATTGGCCAGGCCATCCGGGTACAGGCTGGAGGCGCTATTCAATAATAGCCGCGGTGATTCAATCGAATTGCCCGCAATCGCCACGCCGCGCGCTTTTTGGCGCTGCATGACACCTTTTGCATCCGCGTAGACCACGCCGGTGACTTTGCCCGTAGAATCGTGCTCGATATGGATTACCTGGGAGAGTGGCCGCACCTCCAGATTGCCAGTGGCCTCGCCTTTTGGAATTTCCGTGTAAAGCGTGGACCATTTGGCGCCGGATTTACAGCCCTGAAAGCAAAAACCGATTTGCTCGCAGGAACCGCGCCCGTCACGCGGCTGTGAGTTGATGGCCATGTTGCCGGTAAACACGGTTTTGTAGCCGATTTTTTGCGCGCCAGCCTGCATGACCTTAAAATTATTGTTGCCGGGCAGATGCGGGATGCCGTTGGTGCCATTCACGCCCATGCGGTTTTCCGCATTCGCGTAGTAGGGGGCCATTTCATCGAGCGAAATTGGCCAGTCCAACAGATTTGCGCCATCGATTTCGCCATAGGTGGTTTTAGCTTTAAACTCCCATTCGCCAAAGCGGAGCGATGCGCCGGCCCAATGGATTGAGGTCCCGCCGACGGCCTTCACAATCCAGGCCGGCAGGTTCGGAAAATCCTTGGCAACGCGCCAGGTGCCGGAGGTGGTGCGCGGATCGGTCCAGGCGAGCTGGGAGAAGCTAGGCCATTCATCGTTCATGAAATCCGGAATCGTGTAGCGCGGCCCGGCTTCGAGGATGACGACTTTCACCCCTTTCTGTGCCAGCTCATTGCCCAGCGTGCCGCCACCGGCGCCGGAACCGACGATGACGAAGACGGAATTATCGGATTTGTCGAATTTTGCTGCGTTTGTCATTTTTCTTCTTCCCCTTAACTTACCGGCAACCAGTCGATGTCGTTGAAACCGCGATGCAGGTAGCCGCCATATTGGGCCGACGCGCCTTCATAGCCGAATTTGGGCCAGAGCTCTTTTTGGTTGTAAAACGACACCACCAAATCCGCCCGCACGGCCTTGAAGAATGGGCTGGGCTCGATCGCCTGTAGAATGGTGACGCGGTCGGTTTCCGCCGCGACCTTGATGTAGTCCGTGCCGAAGCGGGCATTGGCCTCGGCATCCAGCATCGCAACACCTTCGGCAATAATTTTGCGCTGCGCCGCGGTGGTGGCGGTGGCATCATCCCAATGGGCGACGGCTTTTCGGTAATACACATCGCCGATCTGATCGTGCGGGTAGGTATCGCGCGCCATCTGCGTAAGGGTTGCCATGGCGTGGGCGGGCAGGGAGGTCGCTTGCGCCCAGGCGGATTCAGCACCCAGCGTTGCGCCGCCGGCGAGAAGCGTGGCAGCCGGAGCGGCCGCCACGCCGGATTTGATAAACCGCCGGCGGCTGACTTGGATTCGGGGATCGAGTTTTCTCATTGTCATAGGAGTTTCCTTGTCGTTGAAATTTTTACTTAAAACGCCCGGCCCTTTGCAGAACCTCTATCTTGTAGCCATCGGGGTCGGTGACGAAGAAGAATCTGCCCACGGTCTTGCCCTCCAGCGCCAGTTCACGCACGGGCGTGCACACCGCACCCGTGGCGCCAATTTTTTCATGCGCGGCGTTAAGGTCTTCGACGGAGACCGCGAGATGACCGTAGCCGTTGCCAAGGTCATAGGCGCCGTGACCGTGATTGACGGTTAGTTCCAGCTCAAAATCATCCTCGGCATTCGAGAGGTAGATAAGGGTGAAACTGTCAAAAACGATTTTATCGGCGATTTCGAGGCCGAAGGCGGCCTGGTAGAACGCTACCGAGCGCGCCTCGTCCGCCACGCGGATCATGGTGTGAATCAGCTTCGCCATGCTATTTGCCCCCCTGATAAAGCGGCGCCTGGGTTTTGAGATAGCTGATGATCTGCGCGCGTATCCCGGCATCGGGCTGCTGGTATTGCATGTAGCTATCGGCCAGCACGGCGGTTGGGTTGGTGAGGTAGGCGTCCAGATGCGGGGCATCCCACACAAAATTCGCCTTCGCGTAGTCCGGCGAATAGGCGAACCCCGCGACCGCGCCGACTTTACGGCCATAAACATCGCCAAGATTTGGGCCTTGAAGCATGGGCGCCTTGGCGCTGAGTGTGTGGCAAACGCCGCATTGATTGGCAAACAGGTCCGCGCCGGTATCGGCGGCGGCACCCGTGGCCGCCAATAGAATTGGCGCCATGGTTAAAAAATTGATCAGCCTCAGCAACATCAGGCAGCATCCCCCTTTTATCTATTGGGGGCATCTTAGCGGAGGCTTTGAAGCCTTAGGTAGTATCCGGCTAATACACAGTCGAGGAAGTTACGCGACGAGTTGGGGCCGCCTTGCGGCGATTTCGGCGAGGTAGGCATCCCGGTTCTGCAGGTAATGGGTGCAGGTGACCCGCAGCAGAGACGCGAAATTCTGGACCTTCCCTTGGTCGAACAGGATTTCGTCATGCAGGGTTGAGACGAACCGGCCTAGGGTCATATCCTCATAGGCGGCGATTTGCTCGAGAATATCCCAGAAAGCGGCTTCCAGGCGGATGGAGGTGGCGTGGCCGGAGAGGCGTATGGCGCGGGTTTCGGCGGCGTAGGTGGCGGTATTCTGGCGGCGGAATATGCTACACATGGCGGTTTCCTCGGGCGTTTTTGTCGTCGAATGATCTTTGCCTTTGTGTATAATGCCGCTTCAAAAACCTGCAATGGGGCGGGGGCGCAAAAACATCCATGATCCGGCTGGCCTTGCCGTGAAGACGACCTGGGATTTGTGAGAGGACCGGGCTGCAGGCCGCTGGACGGTGTCCCCCTCCGGGGTTGGGCCGAAAAGCCAAAATCATTAATGTATCGTACTTATTATATTTGAGCCCAATTGCACCGCACCTTCCAGACTTCTGGCGATGAGTTTTATCGCGGCGCTGGGTAGCTTCGAAATTTCTTTGGCAAATAATGCAAACGTTGAAGATGGATCTCGAATGATACTCCCATGGAAGACTTGCGCGCCGTACCGCGATAATTCGATCGGCATTTTATTCAGCGAAGGATTGGGTGAGTTTATGTTTGAAAAAAATAGTATCTTGCAAGCGGCGTCTTTCCAATGACCGGCATTACAGTCAAGACCATCGGCGGTATTGCGCAGAGCCCTAGTGAAATTATCACGCCGGGCAGTTTTGCGGTCGGCATTAATCTCTCCGGCATGGAATATAATGGCGGGGCCAATGCGGTAGCAGGCACTACCTACGCCGTGCCGACATTGGCCGAGATGACCTATTACAAATCGCAAGGCCAGGACATTATCCGGCTGCCGATTTCCTGGGAATCCATGCAGAATTCGCTGAATGGACCGTTGAACGCCAAATACCTCGGCAGTGTTGAGGGCGTGGTGAAAAATGCCGCCTCACTCGGCATGAAAGTCATCCTCGATGTTCATGGTTTTGGTGGCTATAACGGTGTAAAGATCGGTACGGCCGGGGTTACCGACGCGAATTTCGCCAATCTTTGGACCAAGCTAGCCACCACCTTTGCCGGCAATCCCGGCATTGGCGGCTATGATTTGATGAACGAGCCAAGCGGCATGCCGACGCCGACGGCGTGGACCAGCGCCGCGCAGGCCGCGATCACGGCCATCCGCGCGGTTGACCCGGCCACGACGATTTATGTGGAAGGCAATGATTATTCCAACGCGGCGAATTGGAGCAACCTCAATCCTGGCCTGGCGCAGTTGCAAGATCCTTCGCATAATCTCGTGTTTTCCGCGCATGTTTATCTGGATACCGACACAAGCGGCACGCATTTTGACTGGGCGCAGGAGGCAGCCGCGGGCGAAACCACGAATATCGGCGTTGAGCGTCTCACGAATTTCGTGACATGGTTGAAGGCGAATAATCTGAAGGGCGATATTGGCGAAGTCGGCGTCGGCAATGACAACCCGGCCTGGCTGACCGCGCTGGACAAGACTCTGGCTTACGCCCAGGCGAGCAGCTTGCAGGTGACATACTGGGCCGGTGGCCCATGGTGGGGCAACTACCCAATGTCCGTTGAGCCGGTGAACGGGGTAAGCGCGCCGCAAATGGCGGTGCTGGATAAATATAGCGGTACCTATCCGGATGTTGTGGCGGCGACACTTTCCGGCACGGCGGACCCGAATGCGACGATTTACCTCAGCGAGGATGAGGTGGTTCTGGCGACCACCAAGGCCAATTCCGCCGGCGCGTGGAGCTATACGCTGAACGGCCTTGCCAATGGCGTGCATATCATCGTGGCGGGCGAAAACTTGCCCAATGTTGATGGCACAATTTCCGCGACGGTGTTCAACCTGGTCACGCCGAATAACACGCGCGTTGGCAATGGCGCGCAGCTGGTGGCATCGGCAAATAGCCCGACCTTTGGGGCGACCATTGTGAATGGCGGCACGGAAACCGTAACCGCCGGCGGCACGGCGAGCGGCACCACGGTCAGCAATGGCGGGCTTGAGGTTGTGACCTCCGGCGGGACGGCATTGAACACGGTGGTGGCGAGCGGCGGCATGATGGTTGTGCTGCCAGGGGGTGTTGCCAGCGGCACTGTGGTGTCGGCTGGCGGGAATGTTTCCGCAGGCATTGTGCTCTCCACGGCGTCCGGCTTTGTCGCCTATGGTTCGGCCCCGGCGGGGTTGGTAGTGGGTTCAGGAGATATTGAATATGTTCTCGCCGGTGGGACAGCCAGCGGTACGGTGATCAGCGCGGGTGGGATGCAATTTGTGTATTCCGGCGGCGTGGCGCTCAACAACACCGTGGGCAGTGGTGGAACCCAGCTTGTTTCCGCCGGTGGTAAAACATCTTGTACGGCCATCAGTCTTGGCGGGGTTGAGACGGTTTCCTCCGGCGGTACCGCCGCGGGTACAAAACTCGGCAGCGGCGGTGGCTTGCTTGTTAGTGCTGGCGGCCGTTCCTCCGGTACCGTGCTCACGCGCGGCGGGGTGGCAACCGTGGCCTCTGGCGGCATTGCCAGTGGCAGTCTCGTCAGCGCGGGAGGTTCGGAAATTGTCTCCATCGGTGGCCTGGCGCAGGGGGCCCTGATCGCATCTGGCGGGGTTGAGACGGTGGCGGGCGGTGTGGCAAGCGGCAGCGTTGTGAATAGCGGCGGTGTGGCGGCGATATTCAGTGGCGGGTTGGCCGCCGGAACCGTGGTGAACAGTGATGGCGCTGAAATCATCTCCGCGGGCGGCCGGGCGAGTGGCACGGTCGTGAAGGCGGGCGGTTACCAATACGTTGACGGAACAGCCATAAGCGGGACTATCAGCGGCTTCCAGGTTGTTTCCACCGGTGGGCTTGCGAGCAACACGGCAATTACCAGCGGCGGCGTGCAAAAAATATTTTCTGGCGGCGTGGCCAGTTCCACCTCCGTGCGTAGCGGCGGCGATGAGTTTGTCTCAGCCGGCGCGGAAACCGTCTCAACAACGGTAAGTGGCGGGGGTGCTGAAATTGTGTATCCCGGCGGGTTGGCCGTTGGCACGATGGTGATGAGCGGCGGCCAGGTGGTTGTGGTTCGCACCGGCGTAACCTCGGGCACGGTATTGTCCGGCGGGACGGAAGTTGTGTCTTCCGGCGGGCAGAGCAATGCCAGCCGGGTTGGCAGCGGCGGAAGCGAGGTTGTTTCCGCCGGCGGCGTGGCGCGTGGCACGGTGGTCAGCAGTGGCGGCGCGCAGATCGTGCTCTCTGGCGGCCAGACCAGCGGCACCACGATTATGGCGGGCGGCGTGGAGGTTTTGCAGACGGGTGCCAGCGCATTGGGCGCCATGAAGTTTCTTGGCAATAACGGCACTTTGTCAGTTGGCGGGACTTCGCTGCCCAGCAATGTGATCAGCGGCTTTGATGCGAATGGCACAACGGGCGATGAGATTGTGTTGATGGGATATTCTTACTCATCGGCTGATTCCGCGACTCTGGGCGTGGGTAACGTTCTCACCGTCGATTTGGACGGCAAATATATGAAGATGCAGTTTGACACTTCGCAGAGTTATTCCGGCGAATATTTTGCGGTGCAAAGCAATGCTGCCGGCCAGGTTGTGATTATTGACCCGCCAATTGTGGCACCGGGCGGGCTGTATAATGAAATTCCGCATCCAGGGGTGATTATTCCTCCGCTGCCGACTCTGAAATAGCGGTTTGGAAAGCGCTGCTGTTGAAGCGGGCGAACAACCCCCCTACGCCCCGCCCGCCGCGCTGCCGGCGCGGGTGGGCGGGCACGGGGTGCGGTTTGACTTCAATTTGGGCGCGCGTGTCGCGGTGCCGGAAGGCCAGCCATGGCGCGTGCGGCTGCGCGACCTGGATACCGGAAATATATTATTTGAAAGCAGTGCGGGTGCCGCGTTCGTCAACAGCACAAAACGCTATTTTCTGCGAATCGGCATTGAGGTTTTTAATGCGGCTGAAATTTTTTTCCAGCACGATTATGATGCGGCGGAGCAAAATGTGCTCATCCAGTTTCCGGTTGGGACGCTGGGCGATATTATCGGCTGGTTTCCTTATGCCGTGAAATTCCAGGAGCGGCATGGGTGCAAGTTGACGTGTTCCATGTCGCCGCTGCTGAGTCCGCTGTTTCGCGATGCTTACCCGCATATTGAGTTTGTAGCGCCCGAGGATATTCGCGCGGAGCGATTTTATGCGAGCTATTGCATCGGGCTATTTTTTGATGATGAAGAGCGGGTCTGGCAGCCTTGTGATTTCAGGCTGGTTGGGCTGCACCGCACGGCGGGGTATATTCTTGGGGTTGATCCCGCCGAAGTGCCGCCGCTGATGGGGGTTAGCGATTATGGGCCACCGATTGCGGAACCTTATGTGTGTATCGGGGTGCAGAGCACAACGCAGGCGAAATACTGGAATAACCCGCATGGCTGGCGCGAAGTGATTGCGTTTTTGCGCGATAAGGGCCTGCGAGTCATATGCATTGACCAAAAACCCGTGCATGGCAGTGGAATTATGTGGAACCAGATTCCGCACGGCGCGGAAGATTTCACCGGAGACAAAACATTGGCCGAGCGCGTGCAATGGCTACGCCATGCCAGGGCGTTTATCGGTCTTTCCAGCGGGCTTTCCTGGCTGGCCTGGGCGGCCGGCGCGCCGGTGGTGATGATTTCCGGTTTCACGCACCCGGCCAATGAGTTTGCAACACCCTACCGGGTGATCAACTACCATGCCTGCAATTCCTGCTGGAACGACGTGCGCGTGCGCTTTGACCATAAGGATTTTTTATGGTGTCCGCGCCATGCGGGCACGGCGCGGCAGTTTGAATGCACAAAGCTGATCACTGGCGCGCAGGTGATGGCGGCGGTTTCGCGAATTCCAAAAATTTTTAGTGGCAGAGATGAGATATTGACGAAGGCGCGATGAGTAAGGGTACGCATAAAAACTTTATAGAATTCTTCTTATAGTTTATTAATAAAAATATCCCGATCTTTTGTGCAGTGCAAAAAACATCATATCTCTGACTACCTTTAGAGGTGTTCAGCAATTGTTTTGTTTTCAAATGCCAGAAGCTGCTTTCGGATTATCGAAACAACCAGGTCCGTGCCTATGACCGCGCACCGGAAATCTGCCTTTAAGCCCGCCAAACCACCTTTTTCCACAGTGCTTGTCACCGGCGCCGCGGGATTCATTGGCGCGCGCGTGGTCAGGTTGCTTGAGGAGCTGGGCTGCCGTATAATTGCCGTGGACAATCTCTATGTCGGATTGCCATTGCCGGCCGCATCCGCGCTGATTACTCCTGTGCGGTTGGACTTGCGTAACCGCAACGCCGTGAAAAAAGTGTTTTTGGAACACCAGCCGGAAGCGGTGATCCATCTCGCGGCCGTGCATCATATTCCCACTTGTGAACGCGAACCGAACCTCGCCTTTGATGTGAACGTCATGGGCACCCAGTCCTTGCTTGAGGCGATGGAGACGATGCCGGAATCGGCGCGCAACGTGGTTTTTGCTTCAAGCGGCGCGGTTTACGCCTGGGATGATGGCCCATTGAACGAGGCGGGCACGATGACTGGCGCCAATGATGTCTATTCAATAACGAAGCTCACCAATGAATACCAGGTAAAAGGCTGGGGCCAGCGGAAGGATGCGTGCACGCATATTGTGCGGCTGTTCAACACAATCGGCAATGGCGACCCAAATGGCCATTTGATACCGGACATTTTAACGCAGATTACAGGCGGCGGAGACGTTGCGCGCGTCCGCCTTGGAAATGTGAAACCAAAGCGTGACTATATTTATGTGGACGACGTGGCGAGCGGCTTTGTCACGGTGCTGTCGCATATGCGCAACGGGCCGCCGGCGGATGTGTTCAATCTCTGCAGCGGAGAAGAAATGAATGTTGCGGAGCTCGTGCATTTGATGGGCGATATTCTGGGCAAAAAGATCAGCATCGAATCCGATGCGTCAAGGTTCCGCAAGGTCGACCGCTTGCAACAGCTCGGCGACCCATCAAAACTGCGTCATGCAACGGGATGGCGGCCCGGCTGGACGACACGCGATGCCCTCACCGTCATCATGGATGGGCTTGGCCACCGCGCCGCTCCAGTGGCTGAACACGTGCCGCTATAGATGCGCATTCTACAAATTCATAAGGATTTCGAGCCCTTCGCGGGCGGCGGCGGCACGGCGCGGCATATTCATGGCCTGGCGAAAGCGCTAAGCGCCAGAGACTGCGAGGTGCGGGTCGCCTCGCTACACCCGACGGAAGTTGCCAATCCGTATCGGTCAATGCATGCCAGCCCGCGGGCGCTGGGCGAGCAGATCCGCTGGGCGGATGTCGTGCATGTCCATGGCGGCCGTTCGAAATACGCCCTCGGCGGCGCCGCGCAGGCCTATTTGCGCCGCAAACCATTCGTCTACACGCCGCATGCCTATTATGGTGGAAAGTCAGCCGCGAACCGCCTGGCAAAAGCATTGTGGGACCGGACGGCGGAAAAATTTTTGTTGGAGAAAAGCAGCCGCACAATTCTGCTCACCGATGCCTGGTTTGCCTTCTTTCGGGATCGTCATATTGCCGTTGACCATACAACGATTATTCCCAACTGCGTCCTTGCCGAGGATTTGGTTCCCGCAATACGGGCAAATACGCCGCACTTGGCCGGACATCCGGCAATTCTCACGGTCGGCCGTCTCGACCCGGTGAAGCGCGTGGGCGACATCATTGCCGCGCTCGCGGAACCTGGGGTTGGCCAGGCGCATTTACACGTGGTTGGGCGCGGCGGCGAACGCGATATGCTGGAACAATTGGCGGCGCGGCTAGGTATTGCGGCGCGCGTATCCTTCCATGGTTTTGTGGATGACGCGAATGTGGCGCGGATGGTGGCTGGCAGTGATGTTTTCGTGCTGGCCTCCGCGCAGGAAGGTCTGCCGACAGTTCTGCTGGAAATGCTGCTCGCCGGCCTTCCGGTCATCTGCACGCGCATTCCGGGAAACCTTGCCATCACCAATGTGGCTGGCGCGCACACGACATATGATGTTGGCAATGTTGCGGCATTGGCAAATTTGCTGAAGAATTTTCAGCAATACAAGGTGAGTGAAGAGGCCGTTGAAAATCTGCGGCGCGTGTTTCTATGGGAAGAACGCGTGCGCGATGTGCTGAAACTTTACGAAGAAGCGGCCGGACGAAGCGCGTGACCGTCGCGCGAAAAATTGTTTATCTCTCCGCTTATCATGATTATCGTACCAATAAACGCGCCAGCATCCACCATATCGCGCGGGCCATGGCGCGGCTTGGGCATGATGTGTCGTTTATTTCCATGCGCTTCAGCATACTCTCCCGCTGGAAGGGCGATAGCAGGCTGGCGCTGGCGGACCGGGCAAACCGCGTTGAAGACGTTGATGGCATAAAATGCTATCTTTGGCGTACCGCGCTCCATCCGTTCGCGGTGAAGAACGCAGCACTTAACGCGGCAATGGCGTGGCTGTTCCGGCTTTATGCACGCGCGCCCAACAAACAAGTCGATGCATTTTTGTCGGGCGCGGATGACGTAATAATCGAATCCAGCGTCGCCGCCATTTTCATCGGCCGGATCAAGCGCCTCAATCCCAGCGCAAACATCATCTATTACGCCACTGACCTTCTGGATACGGTCGGCGCGCATCCATTTGTACGGCGCCGCCTGGAAATGGATGCGGAAGCAATCGGCCATGTCAGCATGCGTTCCCCGCGCATGGCGCCGGATTTTATGTGGGCGGCGGGCCGGCTTTACCGCGCGGAATTTGGCGTGGATGAAGCTGAACTCGCCGGCGCCGTAGAGAACCCTTACCCGGCGCCGCGCAACATCGTGTCAGTCGGCTCAATGCTGTTTGACCCGGTATTTTTGAAGCAGTGGCACCAGCCTTTCCCGACGTGACGTTTCATGTCATTGGCTGCGGCCGGCGCATTGAGATGCCGGGCAATGTGCGCGTGTATGACGAAATGCCGTTCCGAGATACGCTGGCCTATCTGAAGCACGCGACCGCCGGCGTGGCCCCCTATCATAACGCGCCAGGCACGGAGTATCTGGCGGATTCCAGCCTGAAACTTGCGCAGTTCGAATATTTCGGCCTGCCTTCCGTGTGCCCCAGCTTTGCCGCCGGCGAAAATCAGTCGAGATTTGGCTACAAGGTGGGGGATGTGGACTCCATGCGCCGGGCAACCGGCCAGGCATTGATGATGGCGGGCAAGGTGGCGCCACGCAATTTCAAAAGCTGGGCGGAGGTGGCCGCCCGCGTGCTGTCACCGCGCGACTTTGCGGACACGTTGATTGCCTGACGGCCAGTCCCGAATAGCAGTCGCGGTGGCTGAAACGCGCGACCGTGTCGTGGCCATCTATCGCACACAAATTCTGCCGCGTTCGGAAACCTTTGTGCGTGACCAGGCTTTGGCACTGCGCCGGTGGCAACCCTATTTATTCGGCGAGCGGAAAATTGAATCTCTGCCGTTGCAAACCTTGCCCGCCGCCGCGCTGTATGAGGGACCACCGCGCTTTCTACAAAAACTTCAAGGTTCTACCTGGCGGCGGTTAAACCGCGCGCCGCCTGGCATTATCAAACTGGCGCGGCGTATCCGCCCCACCCTCATCCACGCGCATTTTGGGTTCGACGGCGTGGAGGCTTGGCCGGTGGCACAAGTGCTTGGCGTGCCCTTGGTGGTCACGCTGCACGGGTCGGACATTACCACCGCAATGGACTGGTTTGCAGACGGGCGGGCAGGGCGGCGCTGGCAATCCTACCCCGCGCGCCTTGCCCGCCTGGCGCAACAGAAGCGGGTGCATTTTGTAGCGGTATCAGAAAATATTCGCCAGGCCGCACTCGCGGCCGGCTTGCCGGCAGCCAAAATTTCCGTTCGCTATATCGGCGTTGACACCAAGCGCTTCGCGCCCAGTGGTCTGCCGGTTGGTAAGCGTGCGCCAGTCATCCTGTTTCTCGGACGCTTAGTGGAAAAGAAGGGGGCCAGCTATCTGCTGGATGCTTTTGAAATCGTCCGGCGGCTTATTCCTGAGGCGGAGCTTATCATCGCCGGCGATGGGCCGGAAATTTCGGGGCTCGCGGCGCGCGCCATGACGATTGGCGGCGTGCGGCTTACGGGCGCTTTCAACGCGGAACAAGCGCGCGGCTGGCTTGCCACGGCCCGCGTGCTCTGCGCACCGAGTGTTACCGCGCAGAGCGGCGATGCCGAGGGTTTGCAAATCGTGATTCTCGAAGCCCAAGCAAGCGGCGTTCCCGTTGTCACCTCCGCACGCGGTGGGGCAATGGAGGGGATCATCAACGGCGAAACCGGCTTCGCATTCGCCGAGCGCGACATCGAAGCGATGGCCGCCCATTTGCACTGCCTGCTCTCGGATGATGCAATGGCGCAGGCATTTTCCAGCGCCGCCACGTGGTTTATGGAACAAAAATTTGAGATCGGGCGTTGCACTGCCGCGCTGGAAACGTTGTACGACAATGCCGCCGGGTTTTCCGAATGACCGCAACTATCTCCGTCATCATGCCCGCCTACAACGCTGCCGGTTTCATTGGGCGTGCCATCGGCTCCGTGCTCGCCCAAACAATGCCGGCTTTGGAGATCCTCGTCATCGACGACGCCTCGACCGATCACACGCGAAGCGTTCTGAACGGTTACGCAATGGCGCAGCCATCCATAAAAATCATCGAGTTGCCGCGCAATGGCGGCCCGGCCGCCGCGCGCAACGCGGGCATCGCGGCGGCGCGCGGGGACTGGCTGGCGGTGCTCGATGCCGATGACGCTTTTGCGCCAGAACGCCTTGCCGCCTTGGTGGCCTTTGGTGAGTCGCGCGGCGCCGATTTCATCGCCGATAACATCGCCTATTACGACGCCGCCGCCAAAATTGTGACCGGGCACGGCATGGTTTCCGCAAACCCGGACGAACCTGTGAGCTTACGAAAATTTCTGGCCCATAATCTCGCCAGCGGCAAATCCATGGATTGGGGCCTGCTGAAACCGATATTCCGCCGCACGACCCTCATCGCCCGCAACATCCGCTATCGCGAGGATATTTCGCATGGCGAGGATTTCCAACTGGTGGTTGATCTTTTGCTAAGCGGGGCTGATTTCCGAATTTTGCCGCGGCCGCTTTATCTTTATACGCAGCGTCACGGCGCTGTCAGCGGCAAACCATCCGCCCTGACGCGAACGAGCATCGCCTATGCCAAGCTGAGCGAGGCCGCCCTTGCCCTTGCACAAGACCCGCGAATCGCCGGAAACGCCGGGCTGGTCGAGCTTTTGAAACAGCGCGCATTGGGTCTGCGCCGGCTGGATGATGCGCATTTCATATCCACCACCCTGCACGGCCACCAATTCGGCTGCCTGCTGGCCAGGGCGCGCAAACATCCCCGGTTATTGTGGCTCACCGCCAGCCAGGCCGGCCGCGCGTTGGGGCGGCGTTTAACAGGGGTATGCGGCTAGCCATCCAGGTCCCCGGTTGCGGTATGCCAATGGTTTGACAACATGAATTCAAGCCATCAAATTCGAGGCCGAAACATTACGCGGCGGCTGGTGGCGGGACATTCGGGTGGGGCATGGGTAGATGAGCGAGCTTGACGTTATTGGCGTGCTGACCGGCACGGATAAAAGTTCTTCGGTCAGCTGGGGGTGGGACTATCTGCGCCATTATGAAGAGCTCTTCGCGAAATGGCGTTTTGGCCAGATCAACCTGATCGAAATCGGCGTTGCCGACGGCTCGTCCCTCGCGGCATGGGAACGTTATTTCGACCGGGCATCCCTGGTCGGGATCGACATAAATCCGGATTGCGCGCGTTTTGCCAAGGGGCGCGTGAACATTCGCATCGGCTCTCAGGAAGACCCAGGGTTTTTGCACGGCATCGCGGCGGAATTTCCGCCGACAATCGTCATTGATGACGGCTCGCATATTGCCCACCACATGATCGCCGCTTTCGAAGTCCTGTTTCCCGCCTTGCAGCCCGGCGGTGTCTATATTTTTGAAGACCTGGCCTTTCACTTTGAGGATAGCCCGCGGCCATTCCAGGGGGCTGCCGCGCATCGGGGTTTATCGCAGACGCATATTTACGACTATTTGAACAAGTTCATGCGCGCCCGCGCCGCCTATCTTGACCTGCCGGAAAAAAGCTGGGGCTTTACGCGCTATGCTTTTGAGCATATCGATTCGATGACGGTGGCCGGCGGCCTGATCGCGATCCGCAAAAAGGCGCCACGGGACATCACCCGCGATGCGGCGGTCTTTGAACACAGCCTCGCGAAAGCCAGTGACCGCGGCGAGGTGGCGCGCCGTTACGCCGAATATCTGGTGAAGCATGACGGGAATTTGGACCGCGCGGCGTCCCTTCTGCAGGAATTTCTGGAGCGCCAGCCAGGCGATGAAGCCGCCTGGGACACGCTGCTACATGTGCTGCTGAGCCTGAACAGGCTGGACCAGGCTTCCGTGGCCGCGAACCGGCAGCTGGCGCTGAATCCCGGCAAAGCTGGCTATTGGGACCGGCTGGCGAGCATAGAGCGGATGCGTGATAAGCCGGAGCTGGAAGTTACGGCGATTGCGCGCCTGGTCGAACTGCAACCCGACGTGGCGAATTATCATCTGCGCCTCAGCGAACTCCAACATCTGCTGGGCAATCTGCCCGCGGCACTCGCCGCCGCGCGGCGCACCGCCCAGCTTGTGCCAGAGGATGTGAGTGTGAGAAACCGGGTCGCGGCGCTGGAGCGAGTGGGATAGCAACTATCCCAATTTCCGCGTGATCACATAAGCAGCGCTCGCCGAGATGCCGGTTAGGATGGCGCCCCAGATCATGTCGATGACCGTCACATTCACCGGCCAGCCGCGCAGGATGGCGAGTGACGTAAGGTCATAGGTGCCGTAGGCGATAAGGCCGAGAACCGCGCCGCGGGTGAGGGCGGCGCCAAGCGAGCCGGCGGCGAGGGCGGGCAGGGTGATGAGATAGGCAACACCCGCCGCGTAAAGCAGGTAAAAAATAATGGCGGCGGCAGCCACAGGCTTATCCGCCATAAGCGGGCCGATTCCTGGCTTGTAGATGCGCGATGTGGCGAAACTCAGCCAGGCGCCGTCCAGCACCCCCATCACAATCAGGCCGGAAAAATACGCGATAATCGGCGAACGCATGGCGACTCCTATTAAATTCTGTAGGGTATGTAGCGGTGTCAGAAATATTTCCAACCGGGGGCGCGGGGCGGCAAATTGAGCGACGTAATGACTGATCGGGGGATGCTGGAAGTACAATTGCTGCCGTTCTGGACCGGACCGATCCGGATTTGGCCGCTGACCGGGGGGATCACCAACCGCAATTACGGCGTGGAACAGGCGGATGGGCAGCGATTCGCGGTGCGGCTGGGACAGGATATTCCAGCGCATGGGGTCATGCGCTTCAACGAGCAGGCGGCCGCGCAAGCCGCCGCCAAAGCCAGGATTTCACCGAAAATCCATTTTTCCGCGCCCGGGGTGCTGATCAGCCGGTTGCTGCCGGGGCGCACACTGACACCTGATGAGATACGTTTGCCGGAAAACCGGCGCAGAATCGTCGCCCTTCTCAAAACCTGTCATGGCGGCATGGCTGAATATCTGCGCGGCCCTCTGCTGGCCTTTTGGGTGTTTCACATCAACCGGTCCTATATCATCGATCTTACGGAAGCCGGCACGCGGATCGCGGAGCATCTGCCGGAGCTTGGGCGCCTTAACACCTGGCTGGAGCAGGCCATTGGCCCGGTTAACCTGGTATTCGCGCATAATGACCTGCTGGCCGGCAATATTTTTGATGATGGCGCGCGGCTATGGCTGCTGGATTGGGATTATGCGGGGTTCAACACGCCGCTTTTCGATCTGGCTAATCTTTCCTCAAATAACGGGTTTTCCCGGGAGGATGATCTCTCACTCCTTGCGGATTATTATGGCGCGGCGGATGTGGCGCTGGTGCGCGCCCTGGATCTGATGAAATGCGCCTCGCTGCTGCGCGAGGCGTTATGGAGTGCGGTTTCGGAGCGGCAATCGGCGGTTGTGTTCGACTACCCGGCCTATACGGATGACTATCTTGCGCGGCTTGCCCGCGCGGTTGACGATCTTCATTGAATCCCGGCGCCCACACGCGTATATTGCACGAATGGCAAAATTTAATGGTCCTGTCATTGACATGACGCCGGACGGACATTTCGTCGAACCCCCCAAGCCCACGCTCGGCACCATTTTGGCGCGGATCGTGGCGTTTGGCATTTTGCTGGTGGTGGCTGCCGTTGCGTTTTGGACGGCGCTGTTCATTATTCCGGTATTCATCATTTTGGGTGTTGCCGGTTACGCTTTCGCCCGCATGCAGGTCCGCCGTTACTGAATTGCACGGCGGCTGCAAGGGGTGCTAGAGCAATATGGCGTCGTTTCGTCGCGTAGCGCGATTGAACAGGGCCGTGAAATTGCTCGCCAAAACAATCCTAGTTGCGGGTGCAGACCATGATCAGCGTGTTTTTGGCATCCGGGTAGATCTGCTGGATCGTGCAGGTTTTGTGACCGGCTTTCATGGCTGTATCAAGTTCCGTGAATTGCTGCGCCGGGATCTCGACCTTCATCATGACATCGCCATCAGACATGGTAACGGCGCTGACATTTCCGTTGATCGGCCCTTGCCAATGTTCGGCCAAGGCGGGGCCGGCAAGGGCGGTTGCGGTACAAAGCACGGCGGCGAAAATCATACGTTTCATCTTGAGAACTCTCTAAAAATAGGCGCCGCGAGATGCGAAGCCGTGGGTTCTCAATTATGAAGTTTTGTAACACGCGGCCAATGCCATTGCGGCATGGTTTTCATGCCGCGGCGATGGCCTGAATGCGCTCGGCCATGGCGGCAACGCCATTGCCGCGATTGGATGACAGGGCGGCGATCAGCCCCAACTCCTTCAGGAATTTAGGCGAGGTCGCAAGAATCTCCGCCCTCGGCCGGCCAGAATAGACCCGCAGGACCAGGGCGACCAGACCGGAGACGATTGCCGCATCCGACGCCCCGGCGAAGTAGATTTTCGCGCCCTTTTCCTTGGCCGCAAGCCAGACCTGGGACTGGCAGCCTTTCACCCGGTGCGCCTCATCCTGCCATTCAGCGGGGTAGGGGGGTAGTTTGCGGCCAAGCTCGATGATGAACTGGTAGCGGTCCATCCAGTCATCGAACATCGCCAGTTCGGCGCCGATTTCAGCGATGGCGGCGTCGGCCGTCTGGTCTTCCGGCTGCAGGAATGGGTCAGTCATTGCCTGGATGTGCGGGGTGGGGCGCACGCCGTCAAGACGGCGGCGCGCATGGGGTTGGCGGGGCGGCCGCGCCGAAAGATACTTATATCCAGCTCTTCAACCTGAACCATCCAAGCGGCAGGATGGCGGAAAGAATCATGACGGCCCAGGCATAGGGGTAGCCGTAGGCCCAGTGCAATTCGGGGATGTTCACGAAATTCATGCCATAGATGCCGGCTATGAGCGTCGGTGGAATGCCGATGACCGAGACGATGGTAAAAACCTTCATCAACGTACTTTGCACGATGTTGATGAGGCCGAGGGTCGCATCCAGCAGGAATTGCACCTTATCCGACAGATGGGTGCTGAATTCGTTCAGCGACGCGATGTCCGTGGACAGGGTTTTCAGCCGCTTATCGACCGGCTTGGGCAGCCATGCCGCGGAGGTGGAGACATAGGGCGCGATGCGGCCGATGCCGAGCTGGCTGTCCCGCAGGAAGGAAAGCGTGTCGTAAGCCTGGCCGAGCGTGGTGACGATGGCGCGCAACGCCATTTCCTCATTCGGCTTGCGGCCGTGTTTGCGGCCTGCCTTGCCGTGCCCGTTGTGAAATATACGGTGAGAGAGCGCATCAAGCTCGCCGCGCAGGTTTTCCAACGCGTCGGCGTGTTTGTCGACGATGGATTCCAGCAGGCCGACGAAGATGAAGGCAGCATGCGCCGTCTCGCTCTTGCCGGTCTCGTGCGGCTGGGCAGGAAAATTGTCGAAGACCGGGCCGGTTGCGAAGCGTATGGTGACCAGCCGGTTCGGCGCCAGCACAAAGCCGCAAGCGCTGGCGCGCAGACCATCGGCCAGGCGGGTGACGATGGGCATGGTAACCGTCAGCACATCGCCATCGACGGAAAGGCGGGAGGAGTTTTCAATCTCAATAACATCCGCTTCCTCGGGGAGCGAAAGGCCGGTTTCGCGGACGACGAAGGCGAATTCTTCCGGTGCTGGGTGCAGCAGGTCGAACCAGACGGCATGCGGCGCATCGGCGCCCTGCGTCTTCACGTCGATTTCAATGAGCCTGTTATCCCCGCATTTATAGGCGCGCAGCATGTCGTTGTCCCGGATTGTTGGTTAGGTCATAACCACTGCAAATTCACGCCGCAAGCGCAGGATTATTGCGGTTTTCCGGCCTATCGGGGCTTTGGGGGCGCCCAGGCGCAACGCAAGGTGCCTTGGCATTACCGATTGACCTGCGCAACGGCTTTACATCGGATTAATTATCGGAATGGACCGGCTTGTCGGGGTCCCAATCCGTCTCCCGGCGCCTATCTCCGCTTTGTCTGAACGAACTGAAACTTTCCTGTAAACCACAGGGTCGGAGGTTGGATCTTGTGAGCCCCGCGGATCACGACATACGCGAGCGCAAAACGCGCGAAAATTCTTCCGGCCCTGACGAAGATCGTAATCAGGACGGCAACGGCGATGGGCAGGCGCAAAAACCCCGTAGCCGGTTTCCACTGATCATCGCCGGGGTTCTGATTCTGGCCGCGATCATCGCAACACTCATTTACTGGCTCGCGACGGCCGGCGAGGTGAGCACGGATGATGCTTATACGGATGGTAGTGCCATCTCCATCGCCTCGAATGTCTCCGGCTATGTGACAGGCCTGAACATTGACGATAACAGTTTTGTTCACGCTGGCGATCTATTGCTCACGATAGATGCGCGCGAGGATGCCGCGGCCCTGCAGCAGGCACAGGCCAATCTGGCGCTGGCGCAATCACAGCTGGTCAGCGCGCAGGTTGATCTGGAAGAAACACAGGTTAAGGCGCCGGCGCAATTGCAACAGGCGCAGGCGCAGCTTGCGCAGGCACAAGCGCAGGAAATGAACGCGGCGCGGCAATTCCGGATGCAAACAAGCGCCGACCAGCGCGCCACTTCCGCCACGGATGTTGACCAGGCGACCGCGCAGCTTCGTTCAGCACAAGCTTCGGTAAAGCAGGCGGAGGCGCAGGTGGCGACGGCGTCTTTGGTCTCCCAAAACATCGAATCCGCCCGGCAGGCGGTGCTACAGCGCCAGGCGCAGCTTGCTCAAGCAGAGGCCAATCTCGCCCAGGCCCAGGTAAAACTCTCCTATAATGAAATCCGCGCGCCCCAGGATGGCTGGATTACCATGCGTAATGTGGATCTTGGCACTTACGTGCAGTCGGGCCAGCAGATTTTCTACATCGTATCGCCGAATTTCTGGTTGACCGCGAATTTCAAGGAAACCCAGCTCGCCCATATGCATCCGGGCGATCATGTGCGGATGACGGTCGATGCCTATCCGGGCGTGGTGCTGTATGGCCATGTCGGCAGCATTCAGGCCGGCAGCGGCGCCCGGTTCTCGGCATTTCCGGCCGAGAATGCGACGGGCAATTTCGTAAAAATCGTCCGCCGCGTGCCGGTGAAAATTTTGATCGACAACACAAAGCCAGCGCAACTCGTCGGCCTGCCCTTGGGCATTTCCGTGGAACCGGTCGTGACGATCAAATGAGCGGCGAAAAAGATTGGAAGCCGCGCGCGAACCCATGGGTGATCGCGGTGGTCGTCACACTCGGGGCGTTCATGGAGGTGCTGGACACCACCATCGTCAATGTCTCTCTCCCGCACATCGCCGGCTCGCTATCCGTCAGTAATGATGACAGCACCTGGTCGTTGACGACCTATCTGGTCGCAAACGGCATCGTGCTCACCATTGCCGGCGCGCTCAGCCGCCGGTTTGGCCGCAAGCGATTTTTCATGATCTGCATAGGGGTTTTCACGCTGGCATCGCTGGGCTGCGGGCTGTCCACCAGTTTCGGGGAGCTACTGATTTTCCGCACCATCCAGGGCCTGTTCGGCGGCGGCCTGCAGCCGACCCAGCAGGCGATCATTCTGGACACGTTCCCGCCGGAAAAGCGCAACGCCGCATTTTCCCTCACCGCCATCGCCACCATCATGGCCCCGGTCATCGGCCCGGTGCTCGGCGGCTACCTGACGGACTCTTTCTCCTGGCATCTCATCTTTCTCATCAACATTCCCATCGGCATGGGAACGCTGTTCGGGGTCTGGCACTTTGTCGAGGATTCCCCGCATGTGGAAGAGGAACGCCGCACCGCCCCGCGCTTTGACTATGCGGGCCTCGCCTTCATTTCCATCGCCCTTGGGTTTCTGGAGGTGGCGGTGGACCGGGGCGAGGATCTCGACTGGAACGGATCGAGCTTTATCGTCCTCATGCTCAGCGTCTCCGCCGCCGCCTTTGCGTTGGGCATTGCGTATCTGCTCTATGTCCGCGATCCCATCGTCGATTTGCGTGTCTTCAAGGACCGGAATTTTGCTCTGAGCTTCATTGAGATCGGCATTATGGGCTTGGTGCTTTACACCAGTGCGGTGCTCATTCCGCAATTCGCGCAGCAGCAACTTGGCTACACCGCGACGCTAGCAGGTTTGGTGCTGGCGCCAGGTGCCGTGGTTCTAGCGGTGCTGATTCCAGCGGTCGGTCGCGCCCTTGGCATCATCCCAGCGAAATATGTCATCGCCGCCGGCGGGCTCGCGCTGGCGGCAGCGCTTTTCTATTCGATGCATCTGGTCCCGAACGAGGATTTTCTACATCTTACACTTGCTCGCGCGGCGCAGACGGCGGCACTTGCCTTGCTTTTCGTCCCCATCAGCACGATCGCCTATACCACGATTCCAGACTCCCAGCAGGGCGATGCCGCCGCCTTGTTCAGCATGTCGCGCAACGTATTCGGCGGCCTCGGCATTTCCCTCGCCACCGCCCTGGTGACCGAGCACGAGCAGATCAACCAGCAAGCCCTGGTGCCGCATCTGGCCGCTGCCTACCAGCCTTATCAGGTGGCCTTGCAAGAGGTGCAACGTACGCTTGTGGCGAATGGCATGGCGGTGGCCCAGGCGGTAAGCAATGCGCGGCTGGAACTGGACCAGATGCTGCAACTCCAAACGGCCATTCTCGCCTATATCGATGTTTTCTTCATCACCGGCCTGCTATCCTTGGTGATGGTGCCGGCGGCACTTTTAATGACCGGCGTTAAAACCAAGTGATGCGTTTTTTTGCGCCGGCCGCCCTGCTATGCGGCCTCAGCACGTGCACGGTAGGGCCAAATTTTGTGCCCCCAACCGCGCCGGCCGCCGCGGCCTGGAACGATACCACGGCTCATCCGAACCCGGCGGTAACAGAGTCTGCCAATCCCGATGCGCAATGGTGGAACGCATTCCACGACCCGGTGCTGACGCGGCTGATCAATGCCGCCATCGCGGGCAATCCCAGCTTGCAAGAATCCTTGCTGCGGGTGGTGGAAGCGAACCAGAGTGAAATCACGGCGGGTGCGGCCGGCCTGCCAACATTAAACGGCAATGCAAGCTATATGCGCGAGCAACTCGGCTTGAAAGGCCTCCTGGAAAGCCAGGGCGCCTATAGCCAACTAAATTCCCTGGCCGATGCCAGCTCGCTGCTCAATACATTCAGCCCCGGCCTCAGCAAAAAGGCGAGCACGGCCGGCACGGGACTGCTGGACCAACTATCCCAGCCCGTTAACCTCTATCAATATGGCCTGAATTCCTCCTGGGAGCTTGATTTATTCGGCAAGGTCCGTCGCTCGGTCGAAGAGGCGCGGGCCTCCACGGAGGCCGCGAAAAATGCGGCGAATGATGCGCTGGTCATGCTGGAAAGCCAGGTGGCGCAGACCTATCTGCAGTTGCGGCAAGCGCAAACCCTGCTGCTGCAACAGCAACAAATCGTCCAAAGCGCTCAGCAATCGCTCGGCCTCACGCAGAACCGCGCGCAGCAAGGGCTCAGCTCGCAGCTGGATGCCGCGCAGGCGCAGACGCAGCTGTTGAATTACGAGGCTCAGTTGCCGGGATATCAGAAGCAGGTGCAGCAGGCGATTAACCAGATCGATATTTTGGCGGGCCAGCCGCCAGGCGCGTTGGATGCGTCCCTTGCCGCACCCGGGCCGCTGCCAACGGCGCCTTCCGTCATCGGCATCGGCCTGCCATCCACCCTGGCGCGGCGGCGGCCGGATATTCGCGAGGCCGAGGCACAGCTACACGCGGCGACAGCCGGCGTCGGTGTCGCGGTGGCGAGTTTCTATCCGGATATTTCTCTGACCGGCAGCATCGGCCTGCGCGCCACCGATGCAAGCTACCTCACCAACTGGGCCAGCCTGTTCTATGCCGCCGGCCCCAGCATTTCGCTGCCGATTTTTGAGGGTGGCCGGCTCACCGCAAATCTGCGGACGGCCCGCGCCGAGCAGGCGAGCGCGGCGCTAAACTACCGCGCGACGGTGCTGAACGCCCTGCGTGAAGTGGAGGACGCCCTCGTGGCCTACCGCACGGATACGCAGGCGGCGAATGACACGGCGGCCAGCGTGAAAGCGGCGGAATTCTCTCTGTATCTGGCGAATAATCGATATATGCATGGGCTTTCAGATTATCTAACGGTGCTGGATACCGAGCGGAGCGCGGATGCGGCGCGGCAACAACTTGTTCAGGCGAACATGGCAGTCGCGAACGATGTGGTGACGCTGTACACCGCGCTGGGCGGCGGCTGGCAGCAACCGGCGGCTGACTTGGCCGTGCCGGCAACAAATAAGGCGCCACCGCTTCTACCGGCGGCTCTGGATAGCATGGCCGCGGGCCCTTGAGCCGGATTTTGGCGAGCGAAGCTTAGGGGGCACCCGAAATCGGTGCGCGCCGCAATAGCTACGGCGAACGGCGCGATGGTACGCCGGAGATGGCGGCCTTATCTGCCGTGCCGTTCAGGTATCGCCCCACATGAATCGGCAAAATCTGCCCTTGCTCTTCCTCATCAATCCTCTTTAGTTATTAGTCATTAATAATCATAATTTATCATGATGCATTAAGTGTTAACGGCCGCCTCCGTTGAAGCATCCCTTCCGGTCGTGGCCAAACCTGTAAGGGCGGATCCGCAAAGGGTTGATCGCTTTGTCTCGACCGCTGAAGGCCGCCCATGGCGCGGCAAGCCGGAGGATAAACCCAGGCGCCTCACTCTTTCCGGGGCAATCCGCGCCAAAAGCCTGGGCATTTCGTCGTTCGCCATTCCCCGCGGCATTCGTTCTCAAGGTTGTGATGATCGGAGATTGATCGCCCGGGGCTTGCAGCCAAGAGGACTCGGGCGAAGGATGTTATTCCTAAAATACTTAACCGCCTGAATTTCGTCGCTTGGGGGCGCCATAATACAACATTAAGTTTAATGATAATGCTTTTCTTTATTAAGCGGAACAGGGCGTCCGCCTGGCATGCAAAATCAAGCTGTTTTGTCAATATGTATATTTTGTTCGCGAATGAATATATTTTTGCATTTGGACGCAATTATTGCTCGTTTGCCCCCGCTTAGGGGCCGAAATGATCTTGCGTAATATCAGGTAATACGTGATCGTATGGCTTTGGCTGGGTGCGCCAAATCTCAAGCGCGCCCGAACAGGAAGGAAAGAAGATGAGTAATAGCGTTGGGACTACGGCTACAAGCTCTAATGGTTCGAGCAACTCCAGTTCAAACGCAAATACGAATCTGTTAAGTATCTCAACGCCGTTGCCGGCTGGCTCGTTTGACATAACGTCACTCACCGGGTCCGAGCAGCTGAGCAGTCCTTTCAAATATGTGGCCACGCTCACTTCGGCCTCTTCCGCCATCAATCCAAACCAGCTCCTCGATCAACCCGTTACCGTCTCGATCGGCAATCCGGCGACCACGGGCCGGTACATTAGCGGCGTCGTTTCCGCCGTTCAGCAAACGCCGGTCCCCGGCACGACCTCCACCGCGTCGTCAGCAAACTCCAACACGACGTCAGCAACGTCCAACACCTCGTTAACGAACGCCGTAGCGACGTCGACGAACATTAGCACGTCGACGAACTCCTCCAACACCGCCACCGGCGTTTGGACCTATACCATCACGATCGTGCCGCCATTGGCGATGCTTGGGCAAACCCTATACAGCCGGTTCTACACCGATATGTCGATCCCGGCCATTGTAGAGTCGATCTTGAACGAATTTGGCATCACCTATAGTGACCAGACTACGGGCACCTATCAAACGCAGTCCTACACGGTCCAGTATAACGAATCCTACCTCGATTTTATTAACCGCATGCTGCAGAGCGCGGGGATTTATTACTACTTCACGAGTGATCCAAACACCGGCAGCACCATGGTGCTGGCGGATTCCAGCGCCACGGCCCCGAGTGCCAGCACCCCCACAATGAGCATGACGGGTCAGCCGCAAGGGCCGTCGTCGTACACGGGTCAGTCCGCTTCTTCGTCCACCGCTCAGGCTTCGGTTGCAACTTCGTCTTCGTCTTCGTCTTCGTTTACGTCTCAAATCGAAACGTATTTCTTGTCGAGCTTTGAAAGTTTGGCCGAGACTGCGCTGGGATATTTTGGTCTTAGCGATTACAATCCCGCCACCACCACGCTCGCGGCGGGCACGCAGCCAGTTACCGGTTCCGAAACAACAACCTCTCAGGCCGCTGGCGCCTCAAGCCGAGTTTCGATGATCTGGCCCGGTTTGCAGAGCAGCAACGCCGGCGCATCGACCGCGTCGACGATTGGGATGCTGGCCGAGGAAGCTGCTTCCTATCTTTTCTCAGGCACTGGAAGCTCGACGGGTCTTTCGGCCGGCAGTTCGTTCTCAATCACCGACGACCTTTATGGGATCTACGACTATATTGTTCAGGAGGTGGAGTATTACATCGGAGGGGGCGCGAGCGGCTCAAGCACAGGTAGCACCAGCTCGGTTTCCACTGTTTTTACCGCCTACCCAGCCTCCACAACATGGCGGGACAAACAAACGGTTAGCCCGCCGGTTATGGCGGGCGTCTACAGCGCCGTTGTGATCGGGCCGGCGGGCGAGGAAATCTTTATGGATGATCTGGGCCGCATCCAGCTCTCCTTCCCTTGGGACTACAATAACGAAATCGTCGCCGGCTCAACCTACTGGGCGCGCGTCATGCAGCCATGGGCCGGGTCGGGCTGGGGCACGCAGTTCATCCCGCGTGTGGGCATGGAAGTCGCGGTGGTTTTCCAGGAAGGCGATGTTAACCGGCCGTTTGTCTTGGGCTCGATGTATAACGCCCAGAACCTGCCGCCATGGGATCCGGCGAAGAAGAACATCAGCGGCATCCGCACCCGTTCAACGCCTGGCGGCTGGGATTGCGATTATAACGAAATATTCTTCAACGATACCACCGACCACGAACTTCTGAATATTCACGCCCAGAAGAACTACTCGCTGTCGGTTGAGAACAACCAGTACGTCACAATCGCCGGGACCCGCTACGTCGATGTAGGCGACGACGAATATGTCTACGTCGCCTACGACCAATCGATCTCAATCGGCTGCGAGCACACGCTTAACGTTGGCTACTTCCAGACGATCTATGTCGGCTTCGACCAGTCGATCTCAATCGGCTGCGACCAGTATCTCGATGTCGGGAACGACCAGTCCCTCTACATCGGCGGTAGCCGTTACCTCAACGTTAGCTATGACGATGAGCAAACCATCGGGTGTAGGCAGTTGATCTATGTCGATGACAGCCAGTCGCTCTCCGTGCGTATTGATCAGGATATCACCCTCGAACTGGGTGATCAGAAGACCAAGTTGTGGCTGGGTAATCAGACGATTGAGGTGTGCGAGGGGTCGATTACAACCTCGGCGGGGGATTCCATCACCCTGGCGGTTGGTAGTAATTCATTCGTCATGAACTCCTCCGGCATCACGCTGACAGTGGGCAGCAGCAACGTGACCCTTGCATCGAGCGGCATTTCGATGACGAGCCCCAATGTGACGATTACCGGCGATGCCAGCGCCACGCTCACTGCCCCCGCCACGACGGTGGATGGCAGCGCGTCGCTGGATCTAAAAGGCGCATCGGTCCTAATCGGATGAACGCGATGATAAAGGCCAAGCCAAACCCCAGCAAGATCGCTGGGGCTAAGCTCGAAGATATCCTGCCTCACTGCAAAATGCCGCAGAAAGCTAAAGATCTGATCGTGGGCGTGCCGGATGCGCAGGGTGTCATCGATGTTTTGACGCAAAACGGCTACTTGCTGGAGGCAACCAGGGTCTACGCCCTGGCCCTGCCGCACAGGGAATCGGTATGGTGGGCGTGCATGTGCGCGGACCACACGGCACCGGTGGACTTGGACGAGAAGGCGCGCAAACCCCGGCTCCTCGCCGAGGCCTGGGTGTGGAGCCAGAAGGATGAGGACCGCCGCGCCGCGATGGCGGAGGCCAAGGCGATGGATATGCAAGGCCCGGAAGCTTGGTGCGCTTCCGGCGCCTTCTATAGTGGCGATTCCATCTCCCCCATTGAGTTTGCGCCGAACAAGCCGGCGCCGCATCTTACGGGCGTTGTTGTGGGCGCGGCGGTGCTGCTAGCCTCCCTGCGCGGTGAACAGGTGCCGCGCGATCCGCTTCGAAGCGATCCGGGCCGCCAGCAGGCGCGGCTTGCGCGATTTCTCGAGTCCGCTCAGGATATAGCCGGCGGCGGATCAGGCCGGCTGCCTGTGGAGAATTTATGACCTTAACGCTGAGCGTTTTGCGTTGCCCAGATGCTGTGCCGCCCGAAACCAAGCGAATAAATGGCGGCGAATTCCGGATTGGCCGCGGGCTGGACAATGACTGGGTGATGCCCGACCCTGACAGGATGCTGTCGAAAAAGCACTGCGTCCTGGCTTTCCGCAATGGCGGCTGGGCAATTGCCGATACCAGCACCAATGGCACCTTCATCAACCGGGAACAGGACGCGCTGGGGCCGGGGCAGATCCGCGACCTTGCGGATGGGGACCGAATCCGCTTCGGCGCCTATGAAATCGAGGTGCGGATTGATGAAGGTTTCAACGCGGCCGCCTCGCGCGGCGGCTATGCCGCGCCGGCGCGCTCGCCGTTTGACGACCCCTTCAGCGACGATGTTTTCGCGCCGAAGCGGGCGCCGATGGAAACGTTCACATCCTCCGCATTCGGCAATGACCCGCTCTTCGGCGGGCCGCCGCCCTCGCAATCCGTCGCCATGCCGTTGCGCTACGACCCGCTGGCGCCGCCGACGGATGATGATTTCTTCGCGGCACCCACGCTGCCAGACCACTCCCCCTCCTTTACCGATGCGTTCCGGCCAACGCCGATCGTGCCCAAGCTGCTCCCGGATGATGACTGGGACCTGGGCCTGCCAACCGCAAAGCCCGCGGTAGCGCCGGCCACCCCGGCCTACGCCCCGCGGCCCCCGGATGATGACTGGGACCTGGACTTGCCAGCCGCAAAGCCAGCAGCGGCGCCGGCCGCCCCTGCCTACACGCCGCCGCCCGCGCCGCAGGCTTATGCGCCCCCCATGGCGGCGCCCTCAGAGCAACGGCAACCGCAAGAGTTACCTCCGGCCTATCCGGAACCCTCGCCGTTCCTTGAAGAAGACGATGACGTCTCGGCAAAGCCGCCGCTTCAGCCACCGGCGGCTCCGGCTCCGGCACCGGTTGCCTCCGCCGTCCCGCCGCTGACAATGGCGACCACGGGCGACCTGATGGCCGCCTTCCTCTCTGGCGCCGGTATGCCCAATACCCGCCCGGAGAACCCGGAATCCACCATGTTCTCGATCGGTGCCGCCTTCCGCGCCATGGTCTCCGGAATCCGCCAGGCGGTCATGGCCCGCGCCTCCATCAAAGGCGAATTCCGGATCGAACAAACCATGATCCGCGCCCGCGGCAATAACCCACTCAAATTCTCGGCCGATGATGAAGACGCGCTCTCTGCCCTGCTCGGCATTGGCCGCCGCATCGACGTCAAAGCGGAAGCCGCGGTCGCCGACGCGCTGCGCGATATGCGCCTGCACGAACTCGCAACCGTCGCCGCCATGCAAGGTGCCGTCCGCGCCATGCTCGCCCAGCTAGACCCGGCCCGGCTGCGCGCGGAGGCGGAAAGTGCCGGCGGCATAAACCTGCTCCCCGCCCAGAAAAAAGCCCGCGCTTTCGAAGCCTATGAGAAACTTCACGATAATGTAACCCGGGCCCTGGCCGATGACTTCGACAGCATTTTCGGCAAAGCCTTCGCCCGGGCATACGAACTCGCACTGCGTGATATCAGCGCCAAGGATCGATAATGAGGGCTGGTCTAGTAAGGTCAGGGGGGCTTTGCCCCCCTGAAACCCCCCACCAAAGGCTGAGCCTTTGGAAGCCATTTGTAAGTTTTTTGAAGAGGGGGGCGAGCTTTTGCCTCTCTCACGCCTTTGCCGTGACGGCCCCCCTCTTCAAAAACCTAATGGGTTCTAAGGGCTCAGCCCTTAGTGGGGGTCCAGGGGGCAAAGCCCCTTGGCCTTACTTACTTGCTTTTATAGCGCCCCTAGCCCTGACTGCCTGCGGTTCAGCACCCAAGCCGGCGGTTTTGTCGTTGAGTATTGTTGGGAGCGCGGGCCAAAATCCGGATACCAACGGGCAGGGGACGACGGTTGCGGTGCAGTTATATCAGCTGGCGGCGACGGGGAAGTTTCAGAGCACGGATGTTTATTCGCTGATCAGCAAGGAGTCCGCGGTTCTGGGCACCGACGAGGTGGGGTCATCCGCGCAGTATCTGGTGACGCCTGGCCAGACTTTGCATGAGGTACTGCCGTTGAAGCCGACGGTAACGGACGTGGGCATGGCGGTCTTGTTCCGTGAGATCAACCAGTCGACATGGCGGGTGGTTGCGCCTGTCAAGGCGAACGGCAAGACCAAGCTGACCTTGCAGATAAACGGATTAACGGCGACAATCAAAAAATAATAGCGGCTCGGATCTAGAGCCGCGCGACAGGCGGCATAATGGCTAACAGGGGTTTCGGGCGCATGCGGGGAAGTCAATGAGCTGGACCAACCGGGTTGTATGGCAGGAGGGTATGTTCCTGCGGTCTCAGCATTTCCAGCAGCAGGATCGCTGGCTGGAGGCGTTTGTGCGCGGCCGCGCGGCGTTTCTACGGCCGCATTCCTGGGGCCTGACCCAGATGACGGTGGACAAGGACTTGCTGCTCACCGGCCGGTTTGCCGTCGGCGCCGCGGCGGGGGTGTTTGAGGATGGCACGCCGTTTTCATTGCCAGGGGAGACAGATCATCCGCCGCCGTTCGAGGTTCCGGAGAACGCCCGCGGTGTGCTGATTCATCTGGCCTTGCCAATCCGGCAGAACGGGGCGCTGGAGATTGCTGCTTCGGATGGCAGCCAGGAGGGGCGGTATAATGCACGGGCCTTCGAGGCCTATGACACGCATTCCGCCTCGCCGCAGCCGGCGGAGCTGCTGATTGGCAGGCTGAAACTGCGCTATTTGCTGGATACCGATGACCGCGGTGGGTATTTGTGCCTGCCGGTCGCGCGGATCATGGAAGTTTCGTCCGATAAGCGCGTAACGATTGACGATAACTGGATGCCGCCAGCGCTGATATGCAGCGCGGTGCCGCCCCTGGCCGGGCTGCTCACGGAATTCGCCGGCATGATCAGCCAGCGGGGTGACGCGCTGGCGGCGCGGGTGAATGCGCCGGGCGCGCGTGGCGTGGCGGAAGTTTCGGATTTCATGCTGCTGCAGGTGATCAACCGCTGGCAGGCCTTGCTTCAGCACTGGGCGGATGCGGCCAATATCCATCCTGAGTCGATGTACGCGGCCTATGTGGAGATGGCGGCGGAGCTGGCCACGTTCACGGATACGAATCGCCGCCCCAATATCTATCCCGGTTACCGGCACGAGGATTTGCAGCGCAGTTTCGCACCCGTCATCGCTGATTTGCGGCGCTCGCTTTCCGCGGTCATCGAGCAGAATGCGGTGGCGATTCCGCTGCAAGAACGCCGGCATGGCGTGCATGTTGGCCCGATTCTGGATCGTAGCGTGCTGCGCGCGGCGAACTTTGTCATCAGCGTGCAGGCGGAGGTGCCGACCGAAACGATGCGCCGCCTGTTCCCCTCGCAGGTGAAAATCGGCGCGGTGGAACAAATCCGCGAACTGGTGAATGTCGCCCTTCCTGGCATCGCCGTGCGCCCGCTGCCGGTGGCGCCAAGGCAGATTCCGTTCTACGCTGGCGCCAGCTATTTCGAACTCGACCGGAATTCCCCGCACTGGCAGACGATGCAGACATCGGGAGGCTTTGCGATTCACGTTTCCGGCGAATTTCCGAGCCTAAGGATGGAACTCTGGGCTATTAAGAGTTAAAATTATCATTCAGGGAGCTTGGTGAAATGACCGATAATCCGTTTTCCGAGCCTGACGATGCCGACCGTACCATCATTCGTCCAAGCCCCGGCGGCAGGCGGCCGGGCACGCCGCCGCCCGCAACGCCGGGTGCCGCACCGTTTGGTGGCGGCGCCTCGCCGTTTGATTCACCCTTCTCGACCGGGGCGCCCACTGGTTATTCCGAGGGCGCGCCCTCGGGCTATTCAGGCGCCCAGTCCCGCCCGCCGGCGGACGCGCCAGATACGATCTCCATGGGTGGTTCGCCGCTGGTTGCCGCCGCGGCACCTCTGCTGCAATTGCTGGCGCGGCTGCGCAACACCATGACGCAGCCGGAGTCCGGCGAATTGCGCGAACGCGCGGTGCGCGAGATCCGCCGGTTCGAGGAAGCCGGCCGCGCCAGGAACATTCCCTTGGACCAGCTTCGTCCCGCCCATTACGCGCTCTGCGCGAGCCTTGACGATGTCGTGCTCGCCACCCCCTGGGGCAGCACCGGCGCCTGGGCGCAGCGCTCCCTGGTTTCCACGTTTCACCAGGAAGTCCGCTCCGGCGAGCGGTTTTTCGATGTCATGGCGCAGCTTCGCCAAAACCCCGGCACATTTTTGCCGGTGCTGGAATTGATGTATTTCTGCCTTTCGCTTGGCTATATGGGCCGTTACCGCCTGTCGCCCCGCGGCCCGGCGGAAATCGACAAATTGCGCGAGGATACCTACGCCGTCATCCGCCGGCAGCGGCCGGCCATTGAATCGGGGCTTTCGCCGCATTGGATGGGCGTAAAGGCCCCGTATCGCGCGCGAACATTTTCGATCCCGTTCTGGCTTACCGCCGTCGCCGCGCTTGCCGTTGTTGCCGCCCTGTTTGGCGTATTCCTGCTTTCCCTCGGCCGTGCGTCCAGCACGCAATTCGAGGCCCTGGTGACGGCGCCGCCCAATTCCATGCCTGCCATCACCCGCGCCCAGCCCGTGGTTGCACCCGCGGAGCCGGCGCCGGTGGGCCCGACCATCCTTGACCGTCTCTCGGGCTTCCTCTCCCCGGAAATCGCGGCCGGCAAGGTGAGCGTGCTCGGCACCGTGAATGCGCCGATCATCCGCATCAACAATGCCGGGCTATTTGCGTCCGGCTCGGCGCAGGTTGAGCAGGATGACGTGCCGCTGCTGCAGAAGATCGGCACCGCGCTGGCGCGGGAAACCGGCGCCGTCACGGTGATCGGCTATACCGATAACCAGCCGATCGCCACGCTGCAATTTCCGTCCAACTTCGATCTATCCAACGCCCGCGCGCAGGCGGCGGCGGCGATCCTCGACCAGACCATCGGCGATGAAAGCCGGATCACCGCGAAGGGCCTGGGCGATGCCGATCCGGTTGGCGATAATACCACGGCGGCCGGCCGGGCGCAGAACCGCCGGATCGAAATCGTCATGAACCACGCAATCACCAACTACTGAGCCGCCCCGATGGATAATCCGATACTCCAACTCGTCTTCACAACCTGGGGCAGCACGTTCGGCATTGTTGCGCTTTTTGCGGGGATGGTCTGGTTCTACCTGCCTTACCTACCCGTGCCCGCCTTCCAGAGCCCGGTTCTGCGCATGGCGCTCATCATAGCGATGATGGTGCTATGGGTCCTCGGCAATTGGATCATCCATCACAGGAAGAAGAAGAAGGAGCGGGCGCTGGATGTGGGCCTCACCGCTTCAGCGGGCCCGAGCAAACAGGAAGACGCCGCCGCCGGCGAACTAGCGGCGATGAGCGAGAAGCTGAAAACCTCGCTGGCGTTGTTGAAGAAGGCGCGCGGCACCAAGGGCTATATATATGAGCAGCCCTGGTACGTGATTATCGGCCCGCCAGGTGCGGGCAAAACCACGGCGCTGCTGAATGCCGGGTTGAAATTCCCCCTGGCGGCGGAAATGGGGCAAGGGGCCGTAGCCGGTGTTGGTGGCACGCGGCTATGCGAATGGTGGTTTACCGAGGAAGCCGTGTTGATCGACACGGCGGGCCGCTACACCACCCAGGATTCGGATGCCGGCGTCGATAAATCCGGCTGGGAAGGGTTTCTGGACCTTCTGAAAAAAACCCGGGAGCGCCAGGCGCTGAACGGCGTGATCGTGGCGATTTCGCTGGCCGATATCGCGGCCGCGCCGCGCGAGGAACGCTTGACCCATGCCCGCGCAATCCGGAGCCGAATCAAGGAGATAACCGCCCGGCTGAACCTCAAGCTGCCGGTCTATGCCCTGCTGACCAAGGCCGACCTGCTTTCAGGTTTCACTGAATTTTTCGATGATCTGGACGCCGAAAAACGCGCCCAGGTCTGGGGGATGACGTTTCCGACCGATAGCGGCGGGCAGTCTGGCGCCGTTGGTCAGTTCGGCGCCGAGTTTTCGCTCCTTGTGCAGCGCCTGGATGAGCGGATGATCGATCTGCTGGCGGGCGAGAGAAGTGCGGACCGGCGCTCCATGATCGTGGGTTTCCCCTCGCAGGTGGCGAGCTTGCAGGGGCCGCTGACCGAATTTCTGAATGAGGCGTTTGGCGGGTCCACCCTTAACCCGGCGCCGTATCTGCGCGGCGTGTACATGGCCTCCGGCACGCAGGAGGGTACGCCGGTCGACCGGCTGACCACCGCTTTGGCGCGCAGTTTTGGCATTGACCAGCGGCGCGCAGCCAGTTTGCGCGCAATTTCCGGCCGCAGCTATTTTCTGGGGCGGCTGCTGAAGGATGTGATTTTTTTCGAGGCCATGCTGGCGAGCCGGAATCCGAAACTGATCCGCCGCCGGCTGATTTTCCGCTCCCTCGGCTTCGCCTTGGTTGGCATCGTCTTCAGCGTTGTGGTCGGCGCGCTGGTGATCAGCCGCGGTGCCAACGCCAGCGCCATTACCGCCAGCGCCGCCGCCCTTGCTGGTTATAAGAGCACCGCCAGTGGCCTGCCGCTGAACCCGGTGGCAGATACCAACGTGTTGGCCATCCTGCCGATGCTGGATGAGGCGCGGGACCTGCCTTTCGGCCCGGGCGATACCACGCAACACGGCGAGATGGGGTTTGGCCTTAACCAGAGCAAGAAACTCGCGAATGGCGCGGATGCCACCTATATCAACGCGCTGGATTATGCCCTGTTGCCGCGGCTAATTCTGCAGTTGGAAGCGGAAATGCGCGGCGGTTTCGACCGGCCGGAATTTCTGTACCAGGCAACCCGCGTCTATCTGATGCTCGGCGGCCAGGGCCCGATGGACAAGCCGCTTATAGAAGCCTGGATGAGCCTGGACTGGCAGCGCCTCTACCCCGGCCTGCATGCCCAGCCGGTGCGCGATGACTTGATGCAGCATTTGGACGCCATGCTTGACCAGCCATTGCCGGCGGTGACGCTGGATGGCGCTTTGGTGCAGGCGGCGCGCGCCACCTTCAGCCGGGTTTCCGTGGCGGAGCGGGTTTATTCCCGAATCCGCGATTCCCAGGAAGCGCAGGCGATTGCGCCCTGGGTCCCAGCCGATGCCATGGGGGCTGCCGGTCTCGGGCTATTCCAGCGCGCTTCGGGCAAGCCGCTGACCCAGGGCATACCAGGGTTCTTCACCAAGAAGGGTTTTTATTACGTGCTGATGCCGGCAATCTCGCACGCCGCGCAGGATGTTGCCGATGAAAGCTGGGTACTCGGCCCTGATCAGCAGGTTGATCCGAACAGCCCGGAGATGGTGAACCTCGAACAGAATGTAATCCTGCTCTACGAACAGGATTATGAGACCCAGTGGAACAATATGCTGGCGGATCTGAATTTCACCCCCGCCAGCAATATCGCGCAGGAGGCGCAGAATCTATACGTGCTCGGCTCCCCGCAATCGCCGATGCAGGCATTGCTGGACAGCGTGGCGGACCAACTGCAGCTTTCCAAGCCGCTGGCATTGCCCACCGGTGCCACGGCGCCGCCCGCGGTGAAAATCCCCGGCGCCGCACAGGTTTCCATCGAACAGGCAGCTCTTGCCGGGCTCATGGCCCCGGTTGGTACCGCCCCCGCCCAGCCCGGGCAGGAGGTGGATGCCTATTACGCGCCGCTTATCAACTATATCGGCACCGGAACTGGCTCGCCGATGTCGCTCACGCTCAGCCTGATGAACAGCTTGCAGGCGCAGCTGGCTGCCCTTGCCACCGCCGTGCCGGGTGTTGCCCCGACCTCCGCCCCGGCTTCGGCTACCGCCGGCGACCCCGCAACGCTATTGCAGGGGGAAGAGGCGCATGACCCGCAGCCGATTACCCGCTGGCTGCAGACGCTGACGGCCAACGCGAATTCCCTGCGTGGCGGCAGCACCGCCACCGCCGCCGCCGCCGCGTTCAATGGGGCAGGCGGGCCTGCCGAGCTATGCCAGCAGGCCGTGGCTGGGCGCTATCCGTTTGAACCCGACTCCACGAAGGACATCCCGCTCGGCGATTTCTCGCATCTTTTCGCGCCGAACGGGCTGATCGACACGTTCTTCTCAACCAATGTCCGGCAATTTGTTGATATGTCGGGCGCGGTCTGGGCCATTCAGCCGGTGAACGGTGTCGCGCCGCCGATCAGCCAGGGGGCGCTGGCGGAATTCCAGCGCGCCGAGAATATCCGGCAGCTATTCTTCGCCAATGGCGCGCAGCCGGAAGTGCAGTTCACCATCACGCCAAACGATCTCGACGCGCAATCGGCACAGGTGACGCTTGAGCTTGGCGCGCTCTCGGTCAGCTACGCGCATGGTCCGCCAGTGCCGACGCAGATTACCTGGCCTGGCCCTGATGGAATGCAAACCGCCCGGCTTATCATTACGCCGACAGCGGGCGGCAACCCGGTTGAAATCGATGCCTCCGGTCCCTGGGCGCTGTTCCGGCTCTTCGCGCAAGGTTCGCTGACGCAGGGTGCGTCCTCGGACCAGTACACGCTCACCTTCAGCCAGGGGGGGCATACGGCGAGCTTCAACCTCAGCGCCGGGTCCGTGCTGAACCCGTTCGCGCCCGGTGTGCTGGTGGATTTCCGCTGCCCAAGCCTGCAAGGATGAGCAGGCCGGCGTCAGCCGTCGGTCAACGGCGGCGGCCGGGGGGCTGATGGGCTATTTTCGGCCCTCTTCGTTTGGGTATTTCGGGAAGTTACCGGCGCGCGGGGATTTTGTGCGCGCCGGGTTGCATGAGGATTTTGTAACCGCCTGGGATCTGTGGTGCCGGGACATGATGGCCACCTCTCGCGCCGAGCTGGGCGATGACTGGGAAGCCGCTTGGATGCAGGCGCCGATCTGGCGGTTTCTGCTGCCCGCCGGTGCCTGCGGCGGCCAGGCCGTGCTGGGCGTCTGGCTGCCGAGCATCGACAAGGTGGGCCGCCACTTCCCGCTCACGCTCTGCGCGCTCGCTGATTCTAGCATCGACCTGGAGGATGGGGCCGCCTGGGCTGATGCCGCGCAAGCGACCGGCCTGGCCGGCGTGCTGGATGACGCGCCGCATGAATCAATCCTGCCGGCTCTTGAATCGCCGGTCGCGGATGCAACACTTCAAGGAGCAGGCTGGTGGACCGAGGGCGGTCCGCTTGTTAAACCGAAACGATTTGAAATTGCCGGGCTTTTGCCGTTAACTCTGTCAGGGGAAATGCTGCGAGATGTCAGCTTCACGGAGTTACCTTGAAATGGGCAGAGTCAGCTCTTGGGCGCAGACCAATGTCGGCGCGGTGCGCAAGCATAACGAGGACAACATGCTCAGCCGGCCGGATATTGGCCTTTGGGCGGTGGCCGATGGCGCTGGCGGCCATGATTCCGGTGAACTCGCCTCCGGCATGATCGTCGCCGAACTCGACCGCCTGCCATCCTACCTCACCGGCGCCGAAGTCCTCGCCGAAGTGCGCCTGACAATGAGCCGGGTGCACCAGATACTGCGCGAGGAAGCCGCCTCTCGCGGGCCGGATACTGTCATCGCCTCCACCTTCGTCTCGCTCATCATCAGGCAACCTTATTTCGCGTGCCTCTGGGCCGGCGATTCCCGCGCCTATTTGCTGCGCCATGGCCATCTCTCGCAGATCAGCCGCGACCATTCGCTGGTGCAGGAGCTGGTGGATAGCGGCAACCTGTTACCCGAGGATGCCGAGCATCACCCGCACGCCAACGTCATCACCCGCGCCGTGGGGGCGGATTGCGAAACACTGGAACTTGATAAGGTCATCGGCGTCGCCGAACCCGGGGACCGGTTTTTGCTATGCAGCGACGGGCTTTGCAAAACCCTCTCCACAGCCGAAATGACCAGCCTGCTGGGCGCGCCGGACGGCGCCCCGCCCGCCGAATTGCTGATCGCCGCCGCGCTATCGCACGGGGTGAATGATAACGTCACGGCGGTGGTGGTCGAAGTTTAAAGCCCGGGATCGCCCCTGCGCCGTTCACCCGATTACCGCTTGGCGAACTGGATGGCGCCGAACAGGATTTCCTTGGCTTTTTCATCCAGCGGTCCGGCGCGCCGGTGTTCGGAGAGGAGCAGAAGGCCGCGTTCAACGGCGGGGCGCGCGGCGATGGCGTCATGCCAGCGTTTCAGGGCGGGATAGGGGGCCCAGTCAAAGGCATGGGTGGCGGCGGCGCGAATCCAGGGGAAGCAGGCCATGTCGGCGATTGAATAGGTACCTGCCAGGTAGTCGTCCTCGTTCAGCCGTTTTTCCAGCACGCCGGCCAGGCGCCGCGCTTCTTTTTGATAACGTTCAATGGCGTAGGGCAGGGGTTCGGGCGCATAATTGGCAAAATGGTTGTATTGCCCGAACATTGGCCCGATGCCGCCCATC
>Ga0116229_10000688_pt1 | contig 47767 bp, 29 predicted proteins | sample S1TSphgellanicum_3_FD_87313 | JGI IMG/M metagenome (GOLD analysis project Ga0116229, IMG submission 87313) | Host-associated microbial communities from peat moss isolated from Minnesota, USA - S1T2_Fc - Sphagnum magellanicum MG | ecosystem: Host-associated > Plants > Peat moss > Unclassified... | reverse complement strand
TAACCCCTACCTAATTCCCAAAACGCGGGGGGGGGCCGAAGGGAAGGCAAAAACCCCCCCCCCAAGTGGGGGGCTTTTTTGCCCTTTCCTACTGGGGAGGACAAAAGGGGGGAAAAAAAAGGGGGGGGGGGGTAGTTACCCTAAAAATAAGTTAATTAAAATAAAACATTTTATCTTGAAGTAAATTAATTAAAATTAAAATTTTAAAATGACTAATTTACAATTAATTAAAAATAAATATCAATCACACACCTACCACCTAGTGGATCAATCACCTTGGCCTATTTTAATTAGTTGAACATTATTTTTTATGGCAATAGGTGCAGTGTTATCTATTCATGGTTATAATAACGGTGGTTTATTATTAAGCTTAGGTTTTTTTTTAACATCAACTGTGATGTATTTTTGATTAAGTGATGTTCATATAGAAGGTAGTTATCTAGGTCATCATACAAAAGAAGTTAAAAATGGGATAATGATAGGATTCATACTTTTTGTAATTAGTGAGGTTTTTGCTTTTATATCTGTATTTTGAGCATACTTCCATAGTTCAATAGTTCCTTCAGTAGAAATAGGTGGATACTGACCTCCATTAGGAATAGTGCCTTTAAATCCTTTTTCTATTCCATTACTTAATACTTTCTTATTACTATCAAGTGGTGCTTTTATCACTTATGGTCACCATGCATTTATAGCTGGAAAAAGAGTATTTACAATTAATAGTTTTTTTATAACTGTTGTATTAGCTGTAGTATTTACTTTATTTCAATATATCGAATATACAGACTCTAGTTTTTCTATTGCTGATAGTGTTTTTGGGACAACATTTTATGCTTCTACCGGCCTACATGGGTTTCATGTAATTATCGGTACAATTTTTATTTTTATTGGTTTTCTAAGAATCATTAACTATAATGTTACGAAACACGGACATCTTGGAATTGAAACAAGTATTCTTTATTGACACTTTGTTGATGTTGTATGGTTATTTCTATTTATCGCAGTTTATTTTTGGGGAAGTAATTAATTTTAATGAGGAAATAATTTTAAGCTCATATATATTATTTTTAAGTTGTTAATAAGAATATTATTTATATAGAGTTTAGGTTAAAGAATCATTAAAAATATAACCCTTTTTTTTTATAATTTATTTTTTTTTAATAAAACAAAAAAATTCATTTATTTGAGAACTGTGAAGGCTCTGCAACAGATTATTTAAACTAATGAACTTATCAATAATTTTATTTTTAATAGGCATATTAGGATTTATATTAAATAGAAAAAATATTATCCTTATGATCAATGGTCCAGTAATTATTATTACTTGCATTTAAATATAAGCAAGGAACTGTAATTGTTTAAATATATAGAATTATATTATTCTTAAAATTATACTTAAACTTAATACACAATTTGCTGGTTATTAAACATTAAATAACCTCAGAGACTACACTTTAAATATTTTATCGCTCCCTTATTAGGACTGAAAGAGGAGTTGCTGCATAAAATAAAGACATAGTCCTCCTTCTTTAACAATAAAGATTATTTAGAAATATATTTAAAATCCATCTTATTTAGAGAAGTTGCTGTTGTTATGCACTATGTTATTTGGATTTTTATTTTTCCTGTTTATCTGTTCCAATTTTAAACTTTCCTTCTACCGAAGGGCGCCTAATCCTCTCCCTTTACCACCTTTCCACCCCTACCGCTCCCTCGTTCACCTACGGTTCCTTAAATGAAAGGTACGCAGCGGCTAAAGAGGGGAGCAGAGGTCGCGTTTGGAAGGTAGATGGCTTTGCTACGCATACATAGAAAGGAGACCTCCAGGCATTAGTAAAGGGCATAAGTGTAGGTGATTTAAAATTGTATCGGCGGAGCAGTAATAATAAAAAACTTAATCCTTGATATATAACAGGTTATAGCGATGGTGATAGCTCATTTTGGTTTAGCATTATCCCTAATAATAAATTAAAAGTAAATTTTGAGATTAGACCGGGTAATTCTATTATAGCAGCTATAAATCCTGCTAATTATGAATTAATGTTATTACTAGACGAATATTTTTGCGGTATTGGTTCTATACTTACAGATAATAAAACTAAAATGTATGAGTATAGAATTCAAGGTTTTAAAAATTGTTTAATAGTTAAAAATCATTTTTTAAGTTATCCTTTAATGACTTATAGATTAGTATATTTTACAATGTGGTGTGATATGCTTGATTTAATAAAAAATAAATCGCATATTACTATAGAAGGTTTAAATAAATTAGTGAATATTAAAGCATCTTTCCCCAGAGGTTTAACTAATAATTTAAAGGAAAACTTTCTCCGAAGGATCCGAAGGACAAGCACATCCTGTAAATTTGCCGGACTATGAGCCAGTTTTATCTAACTTAAATTATTATTGATTATCTGGATTTATTAATACTGATGGATCCTTCTTTTTTTCCTTAACTCTAGGAGTTACAGCTAAAATTAGTATAGGTCAACACACCAAAAGTTTAGTATTATTAGAGACTATTACTCAATTTTTAGGTTTTGGGTCTATATCTAAAATTAAAACGCTTGAATCCCATAGTGAAGTTAGAGAAATTATAATATCTCGATTAAGTTCAATTATTGCATTAACAGAAAAATTATCAGGAGAACACAGATTATATGGTGCTAAGTATTGAGATTTTTTAGATTTTTGTAGAGGAATTGAAATTATTAAATCAAAAAAACATCTAACCTAAAGAGAAACAGGATTGTCTGATCTTAAAAAAATATATAGCGGTATGAATCAAAGAAGAAAAGAATTTAAATAATTTAAAATGAAAAATATTAATTATTGTTAAAGAAGTTAGCATTGCCATTGAAATTATGCTATTGGCGGTAACTTTACTTGTTCTAATTAGCTCATTTGGATTTGATGACAATGCTGGACAAACTTTCAGTATTTATATCATATCTATAGCTGGTGCTGAATCAGTAATTGGTTTAAGTATTCTTGTTGCTTTTTATCGGTTAAGAGGTACAATCACAATAAGAAACTAAAAAATGTATTTATTAATTATTATATTACCATTATTAAGCTCAATTGCTTCAGGTTTCTTAGGGAGAAAAATAGGAGTTACAGGTTCCCACATTATTTCTTGTGTTTGTTTAGGAATTTCTTCAATGTTAATTGCTACTGCTTTTTATGAGGTATGTTTATGTAATTCTCCTGTTTATGTAAATTTAGGTTATTGAATAGAATCAGAATTATTAACTATATCCTGAGAATTTATTTTTGATCAATTAACCGTAAGTTTAGCTTTAGCTGTTTTATTTTGTTCAACTTTAATTCACATATATAGTGTTTATTATTTACCTTCTGATCCTCACAATCAGAGATTCTTTTCATATCTATCAGCATTTACATTTGGAATGCTAGTTCTAATCTGTGGAGCTAATTTCTTTGTAATGTTTGTGGGATGAGAAATAATCGGGTTAGTAAGTTATCTACTTATTAACTTTTATTTCACAAGAATCCAATCAAACAAAGCTGCTATACTAGCATTTACTATGAATAGACAAGGAGATATGTTACTAAGTATAGGATTTATGGCTATATTTGCCTTGTTTGGATCTTTGAACTATTCATCTGTATTTGCATTAACTCCTTATATGAATGAAACAGCTTTAACTATTATTGCTTTACTTTTATTTGGAGGAGCTTGTGCTAAAAGTGCTAATTTACCATTACATAGTTGGTTGCCCGGAAGTATGGAGGCTCCTACCCCTGTCTCTGCTTTACTACATGCTGCTAACAAACTATTTTTATTTTTAAAACTGTTATTAAATTTTATTATCGTATATTTTTTATATTTTTTACAAGGCCGTACGGCAGTGCTACATTATATTTATATATCAATGCCTTTTTTTATAGTAAATAATTTAGTTAAAAAACAAAATAATCTTATTAATTTTAAATTAAAGTATCATACTGATTATTCTTCGAAGAAGAAGAAAAATAATGATGGCCCGGCCACAAAAGAAGAATTTATTCCTTGAAAATTAACTTCTACCCTCCGGGTGCAGGTATTAATGCTTTACATACTCTACGAAGAAAAAGATTTTATAATTGGGTTGCTGCGCAACCCCAAGAACATCCAATAAAATTATTTATTAATACTCATTGTTTATATTTGTTAAACTCTGAACCTGCATTTTTGGGTCAAAAAGATACAGGTATTCCAACTTCTTTATATACTGTAAATTCAATGCTATCTAATAATAAAACATTAGATTGTGCTTTATTAAAAACTCCTCCTATGGAGAAAAGGCTTTTGATGACATAGACAGTAGTTATATTTACTCATTTATTAATAAGGATAATCACAGATTTTATATAGGTTCTAGCATTAATCCTGCATCTAGACTTCATAATTATATTTATTCATGGACTAAATCTAGACAAGGTTTATTACGAGAAATGAGAACAACTGGAGGTGGTTTTAACAATTACTACTTTTTTTCTGGATACAAAGTGCCTAATTATTTAAATTTATTTATAAAAAATAATCCTCATATAAAACTTGATCTTAAGTCAATTTTTATATTAAATTGTTTTTCGGAGTTTCACGTTAAATTGTTAGAACAAAGTATCATATCACATTTAAAACCAGAAATTAATGATATAAATACTGCAGTAAGTTATACTTTTGTATCTATAGATATAGAAAATTATAATCCTGCATTAGGTTTAAAATCACATTCTATATCTGTATATGATAAAGAAGGTAATTTATTTAATGAATATTCATCTATAAATAGAGCTAAAACTGCTTTAGGATTAAATGAATATGATATTAGATGAAACAGAAATAGATTTAATCATTTTTTTTCTTTCCTAAACCTAATTTAGAACTAAAAATTGTAGATAATACATTGCAAAATATTTCTGTTTCCCGCTACGCGCTCCACTTTCTTCTCATAAAAAATTAAATTCTATTACAGGTATAAATCTAGAAAATATTCCTATTGGGTTTATTTATGCTTATTTAGATGATAAAGAAACACTCCCTATCCCTGGCCGTAGGCAAGGGGGGGGGGCTTGATGTATTTAAGTCTGCATCTGATTTTTCGTCCATTCATAAAATTAATCCTTGACAAGCTTATCGTTATATTAATCTAGAAAGACTTATACCTATATCTGATGGTATTTTATCTGTTTATTTATGTTGTAATCCAATATACCGTAAAACATTATTAGATAATCAGGATAAAAGAAATTGACCTGTTGTATCTATAGATACTGAAAATAATAGTTTAGTTCGTTTTCATGATAATTCAAATGCTTGTCGGACTGAATTATCCACTTTCATAGGTATTACAGATATTAAATCTTCACGTAATTTTACTCAAGATTATATTACAGGACCTATGCGAAATGGTAAAAAAAGTGTTCCTGCCTTCGCAACAAAATTTAAAAAACGATTTATAATAAAATTTGTTAAAGATATTACTGAGGAATAAAACAATAATAGTTTAACTCAATTATCTTATGCCTTAATAACTGAATTCAAATAAAAATAGCGTAACAGCCTTAACTTGTAAAAGTTATGAAAAATTCTACTATATGCTAGAAGTTCTTAAAGACTTGTTTACCTAAAAGGTTAAAATATCAAGTATATTACAATAGATAATTAGCAGGGAAATAATTAAAATTTAAGCCCTCAGAGATTATACGTAGATATCCAAATTTTTAAAATATTTAATATTGGATAAAGACATATTCCAGCTCTATTATTAATAGAGATTTTTGTACTCTTGTTACAGCAGGTATATATTTATTATTAAGATGTTCACCTATATTAGAATATAGTCCAACAGCATTATTAGTAATAACTATAGTTGGGGCTTCTACAGCATTCTTTGCAGCCACATGTGGTCTAGTAGCTAATGATTTAAAAAGAATTATTGCTATGAGTACTATCAGTCAATTAGGTTATTGTCTTATGTTAATTATGGCATTACTCTTTAATTTTGATGATTTTATAGTTACAACTAATGATTCTTATTTTTTATCTTTTCTTCCTTTTTTTAAAACAAATATTTTAAATCATCCTCCGCATGGTGATAAATCAATAGATACAGGTGAATTATCATTCATAAATAAAGATAATTTATCTCCTATACCATTAAATGCTGAAAAATTTAACGATTTTAGTTATAGTGGTAAATCTATTATTAAAAAAAAATATTCAAAAATACAAGGTATTTATTTATGGGTTAATAATAAAAATAATAGAAGTTATGTCGGTAAATCTATTAATTTATATTTAAGATTTAGTAAATATCTTTCACCATCATATATTAAAAACAATAAAACAAAAATGGCTATTTGTAGCGCCATTTCTAAATATGAGATCGATAGTTTTACTTTTTATGTATTAGAAACTTTCGATAGAGATAAAGTATCTCAAAAATACTTATCTGAAAAAGAAAATTTTTGGTATCAAAATATTAAGCCTTCATATAATATTCAAAGTATTATAAATCCTTTTTCAGGTATGAACCATTATCGATTTGGTACGAAACTCTCACAAGAATTGAAATCTAAAATAAGTAAAACTCTTAAAGGTAGATTAGTTTCTGAGGCAAAAAAAGTTAATCATATTTTAGGTGCCAATAAAAAAGGCGTATTTTGTTTTGATTGGGAAACTGGAAGTTATTTAATGGAATTTGAGGGTATACGTATTATGATGAGAGCTTTAAATATAAAATATATAGAAGCAATACGTAGTAAGATAGATAAAAATAAGCCTTTAGTTGTAACTATAAATGGTGAAAATAAAAAGCTATTAATAAAATCATCTAAATTATAATTAAATTTTACTAACTTTAATTAATAAGATGAAAATAAATTTTTATTTTCATCTTATTAATGTTTTAATTTAACCATATGACCTATAAAAATTTCACTATATGCTGGAAACTCCTAAAGCTTTAAGTACTATTTTTATAAATTGATAGATAATTTTTATAGTAAAAATCTTAAAGATATTACAATGGACAATCAGCAGAAAAATAAGGTATCTCAGAGAATATGCGTGAAACATAGAAATAAGACTACTGCCTTAGTTTGTTTTTATGATGATATATTTCCAACCTTTGGCGAAAGTTAAAGGATTATTTGATATGGTTATGGCTATAGGACTTAGTCAGTATAATGTGGCTATATTCCATACAGTAAATCATGCTTTCTTTAAAGCGTTATTATTCCTAGGTGCTGGTGCTGTAATTCATTCATTCTCAGATCAACAAGACGTGAGAAAAATGGGTGGTTTAATTAAATTTTTACCTTTAACATACTCAGTAATGTTAGTAGGTACATTATCATTATTAGCTACTCCTTTTTTAACAGGATTTTACAGTAAAGACTTAATTATAGAATTAGCTTACGGTACTTATAGTTTTAGTAGAATGTATGCTTTCATATTAGGATCTATTACTGCTGGTCTAACCGCTTTTTATAGTTTTAGATTAATAAGTTTAGTATTCCTTGTAAGTCCTAATGGTAATAAGCAATCTTATTTAAATAGTCATGAATCAAGTTCAGCTGCAATTATACCGTTGATAATTTTATCCCTATTTAGTATTTTTTTTGGATATTTATTTTCAGATATGTTTGTAGGAATGGGTTCTGATTTTTTTGGAAACTCTTTATTTATTCATCCTAATAATATAACTTTAGTTGAGGCTGAATATTCTCTAAGTATTTGAATTAAACTATTACCTTCTATACTAAGTTTAATCGGAGCGAGTTCTGCTTTAATATTATATCTAAAAACACCTGAAATAATATTAAGTTTAACTGAAACTTCGATAGGAAAAAAATTGTATACCTTATTTAATAGTAAATATTATTTTGATGTAATTTATAATAATTATATTTTTTCTAATGGATTTAAATTTGGTTATTCAATTTCAAAACTAATAGATAGAGGAGTTATCGAATTAGTAGGACCTTTTGGTTTAAGTAATTCTATATATAAATTAGCTAAAGATATTTCTAAATTAGATTCAGGAGTAATTACTACATATGCACTGTACATTACTATAGGATTTATATTTTTCTTATTTGTATTATTCAGCTATTTAATATTAGATCAAAATATAAATGAAAGTATTCGGTTAATTATAATATTAAGTTTTTCTATTTTTGCCTTAGGGTTTGGACAAACGAAAATTTTAAAGTTAAGATCATTAGACAAAAATTAAGGCCTGCACTCCACCCCACCCCCACCCCCACCACCCCCTACGGGGAGGGGAGGGGAGGGGAGGGGAGGGAGGCACTGTACCCTCTCCATCCTCTTCCCTCTTGTCCCTGCCGTAGGCCAGGGGGGGAGGGATTAGCCATCATAACAAATAACTAAACCCCACTCTGCGTCTGGCTACGCACTTAAAATAAAAAAAAAATTTAACTAAGCCTTACTCAATAAAAATTTAGGGACTCCCAGCCTGCCCTACGTCAAGCTGGCACAAACTAAAAGTCAGGAGCCTCGCTCCTAGGCATCATCAGCCAGTCGTCAGGTCTTAAGAACATCCAAGCTAAGCTACGAAGGTTTTGCTAACTAAGTGTATACCACCAATCCCTATTTTTTTAGCTTTTCCAGTAATAATTAATCCTTCTGCCCCCCCCCCTAACAGAAAAAGCTTCTTACACATCCACCTTTCCGCTCCTTCATTGCTAAAGCCAGGTAGGGGGCGGTAGGGTGCGGCCTCGAGAGTCCATCCTAGAGTGAGTTAGGGCCACAGGAAGTGATCTTCCTCCTATGCCAAACGCAGAAAGGTGGTGGACCGAATCCATCCTGCCTGGCCCAGTATAAGGCCAGGCCCGAATGGTTGCAAATAGTATAAGTTTTTTAATAATTAATAATTTTTGTTTAAAACCTTAAAATTTAGTCTAGTATCTAGTTTATAACATTAAACTTAAACACCAATAAATTTTACAGAATACACAGTATTTTTTATTTAGATTGTGTTTAATATTTTATTTAAATTATGTTTAATATTTTTAAAAAACTTAAATAAAAGAGTAGTACTAGTAATACTAAATTAATAAAAGTGGTAGAATACCAACGGGTTGGTTACTCCTTTTGGGTGGGAGAGTTAGCGTGTTCGAGTCGCGCCTATCACGTAATTATAATAAAATTTAGGTTATTTATCATGGCCACGCCAAACGCAGAGGGTAGATCCTGCAGTGTTTATGTTATTCCCTCTGCGTAGTCATAGGAGCAGAAGGGGTGGTGGCTGGCTAGCTGCCTGCCTGGCCTATCCTTCCTGCTTGCCAGGTACCTCCCTGCTTCGCCACCATCCCTGGCCTACGGCAAGGGGGGGAAGGAAGGGAGGGCGGGTGCCGTAGGCAGGGCGGGAGCCTTACGTAACGACACCTCCTTTATTTTAAAAATTTTTTTGAGGGGGGAGCTGGGAGGCTAGAGGGCCCTACGGTACTACGGTATACACTATGCCGTAGGGCCTATGGGGCAGGACTCCTGCTTATTAGTTTAATATAATATTTTATTTTTTATCTGTTTAATGAGTTGTAGTTTAATTTGGGAAAACACCATTTTTTGGTAATGGCTGATATCAGTTCGAATCTGGTCAACTCATTTTAATAATTTATTATCATAATTTTATAATTTCTTCTTTAAATTTTGACTGAACCTTTATTATTTTTTTGTTTACAAGACTAATAGCTAAAATAAAAAGTTGTATCTTATCAATCTCCTAATTTTTTAGGTTTAATGGTCCTCAGTAACTAAGAAGGGAGGATTTGACACTCCACCCCTCTCCCCGTTCAACAGCAGGGTTCCTACGGCATAGCCCTACCTGCCTAGGTCTAGATAGAAGGGAGGGTTGGCAAATAGTCCTCCACCCCTCCCTTTCCTACGGTCCCTCCCCCTTGCCGTAGGCCAGGGAGGGGAGGGAGGGCTTCTAAACTGGCCCTCCTTCTTTACGAAATTTAGCTATCCTTCCTACCTTTAAAGAAAAAAGTTTAGTGAGAAATCACTCTTAAAAAGTAGGATTACAATACACAAGTCCTATTCTGCTTCGCCACCAGACCCTCCCTGCGTAAGGCTCCTTCGATATAGGCAAGGGAGGGTAGGGTAGGAGGGTGGTATATCTTTTTTCCTACGGAGTACCGCCTAACCGCATGGCAATACAGCAAGGGGGGTAGGGTTATAATGTGGCCTCAGTCCCCAGCCATTTCCACCTTACCCTTACGAAGGGGAGAGGGTAGCCCTTACCCCCCACCGTAAGGTGTAGTACTCAGCCATACTGCAGAGAGGGAGAGATAAAAAAAAGGTTAGCACTCCCTGATTACTTTAACCCCCACATCCAAAGGAGGAAACTTATACTTACAAGCATTTTTCTATTAAGACCCTTAGCCTCCAGCGCTTCTAGGGGGGGGGCGGTGGACATGTTAGGTTATCTAGGCACATGTTCCTTAAAAGTGGTGGTGGTAGGTTAGAGATACCTACCTCGCGAAGGTCCCCCGTAGGTAAGTTCACGTAGCCTAGCCCATCTACCTCCTTGCCAACGGCGAAGCTATCTCCAGCTAGGCTAGCGGGGATATAAGCCTATTTATCTTTCTTTTAGAAAACAGAACTCGAAGGTTGAGTGTCTCACTTTTAATGGGAAAGTCTTGGTTCAAGTCCATGTGTTTTCAAAAGTATTTTTTAATCTTTATTTTATATTACTAAATTTCCATCAACCTGAATCTATTACCTCCAACTTACCCTCTTTACCTCGCTAACCCTCCTAACTTTAATATTTATCCTTACAACTTAACTAAGCGAACCTGAAAGGGTTCAAGCTGCTGGTAATTAGGCCTAGCCTAATAACGCTGGAAAAAGGCTACGCAGAGGGGAGTTAAAATCCTAGCCAGCTTAGGCTAACCGAAAAACCTATATGTCTCCGCACCCACATCCAAAGGGTAGGGTAGGGTTGTAAACAATGTCGATAGCTAAGTCCACTAATTCTTATCTTTTTTCTGTCTAATCTAGAAATTTAAAATCTTATAATAATTAATTTTAAGTAGATGATAATAAAACCTTACCTTCTATATATTGAGGTATTTATAAAGAATAATAAATATACATAATATAAGCAGTTAATATTAAAGATAAATATATTATAATTAAAAAAAACTATATAGTTTTTAAGTATACTATTTAAATAAAAATTTTTATCTATAACTACCCCCACTATCTTCATATCAAACCTTCTTTGTATACCTCGCCTCGCCTACGGCAAGGCGAGGCTGTTTTTATTCCTAAATTTAAAAGGGTAGTTGCCTTAATCTTAAACCTAAAAAATATCAGTACCAGGCAGTGTTTCTTCCGAAAGGAGAATGGTGGAAGGGAAGTAATGTTTTGTCTAGGTACCCTTTCGATATTAGGCAGGAGCCTTCCTTACTCCTGTCTTTAACCTAACCATCCCTCCCTCCCCTTACGCATCTCGTTTGTGCGGAGCAGCGGAGCAGGGAGGGAGGAAGGCGTTTCACGCTAGTAAGGTGGGGAGTGCCAGCCAGGCCTAGGGAGGGCTGGCTTATTCTTAGGAAAGGAAGGTTTAAATGGGACGCCTGATTGTTTAGTATTGTATAATTTAGTAAAAGGGAATTTGTTAGAGTGGTTTAATATAATCGTCTTGAAAACGATTGCTGGAAGAACTTCAGCCGTGGGTTCGAATCCCACAATTCCCAAATAAATATAAAACAAACTTAATAATAAAACAAAAATTTATATTTTAAAAAAAACTTAAACATGTTTCTGCCTACGACCTTGAGCTTAAATTAGTCTAAAGGTTTTTTTAATATAACATTTACATCTCTCGCATTCCATTTTAACGACAACTATAAAAATAGAGGGGATAAATTGAACATGCCGTTTCATGCAGAGTCTGTTCTCCCACCCACCCGCTGCGTTGCGCGAAACGCGTTAGGCTAGCCGACCTCCCCTTGCTAAAGCCAAACCCAGAGTCCGTAGGGAGGGTGGGGCGCTCCTTCTACGGAATAGGACGTAGATTTCTTCCTATGGTGCCAATCTGTATTATTATTAGCAATGTTTGCTACTATAGTAATCAAATTAATTAAAAAAAATATATTTCTTTAAAAGAAGAATAGTATAAGAATAGTTATAGTTTTTAATTATTAAAAAAATAGTTCCTTTAGTATAGTGGTTCGTACAGTTTTCCTTCACAAAACTAGGATCAGTTCAATTCTGATAAGGATCATATTATTCAGTTTTTTAAATAAATATTATTACTTATTTAATTCTAAATTTTAAATACTATAAAAAAATTAAATTTTTTTTTAACAGTTATATTAACTTATGTTTCGCCCCCTACACCAAAAAAAAAACCTTGCCCATTTATTTTTTTTAAAGAAATCGAGTATCCGAAGGGCTTCTTTTTTCTTTAGGGAAATGGCCTGATATATAGGGGTTACTTTAAGGTAGGAGGTTGGTGTACACAAACCTAAATTAAACGTTACACACTCCTCCCCTCCCACACCCAAAGGGTAGGGGTGGGAGACACTTCTACTTTTTAGGAGGAACCCCCGCTCTACCCTCCCTAGCTCCTTACCTGCCCTCAGGGTCACTAGCCTATCGGCTAGGGAGGGTTGGTTGGAATGAGAAGGTTTAAGCCCCCCCCCCCCGAAGTCCGGTTAGACACGGAGTAAAGGGGGTATTAAATAACGGGAGTAACCCAAACGTAGAGGCAGAAGGGAAGGGGTTGCAACCTTACTAATCCACAGCTACGCTCCCTCCTTAGGACAAGGTCTCCTTCCTAGTCACAGGTCTATTCCGTAGGAGGAGCGCTCCCTCCAGCCACCCTAGGTAGGCTACGCGTTACGCAGCATGTAAAGAGGGGTGGGATGTAAGTCTCCGCAGCTGGCTGCGGATACTGCCTTAAGGGAGGGGTTTAGAGGTAGGCTTGATGTGAAGGATTATATTCCTACTTATCTTTATTTTATATGTTTATTGTTTATTTTAGTGAAAGTATTAAGGTCTAGCCAGTATATTTAATTTAAGAAGAGAAGAAAAAAATTTATTATAATTTAAGGTTAATTTTAAGTTTAAGGAATACTCATCATAGGTAAGATAAGACGATTGCTAATCGTTGGGGGCTCAATGCTCTGAGGTGTTCGAATCGCCTGTATTCTATTAAATAGAATATAAAATACTAAATAAATATGGGAAAAATAATAAAATTTATTATTAATTGAGATTAAGTGTTTATTAATTTAATATTAAATACATATATAAAGCAAAAAAATAAGAGAGTCTTCTCTCGCTACGCTACGCTACCCTGCCTAGGCCAGGGGGGAGTGTCTCCGAACCCTTCCTGCCTCCGAAGGGGGGGGTAGATAGGCAAAAGGCTTGGCTCTTCCTTCCCTGCAGCTAGCTGCCTCCCTAAAGAAAAGAGGTAGTATGAACGATGGTCGCTAGGCTGGCGTAGCAGGGAGGGGGGTTTGCGAGATAAGTATAAGAAGTTTTTGCGTAGCAAGAATCAATAATTTTATTTTATAATAGTAGTTTTTAATATAATAATTATATATTTATACGAAGACGAGGAGATGAAAAAAATGTAGAAGTGAAGACAATAACCATAAATACAGATGGCTTGGCTTAACTCTACTAATGCCAAAGAAATAGGTACGTTGTATCTTATATTTGCAGTTTTCGCTGGTATGATGATCATGCCTGCGTTATATCTTGCTATATGCTGGAACAATAAAATATTGAGTTTTATACCTATGTTTATAATAGGTGAAAATTATTATTCAATTATTAGATCAGCAGTAATAAATATTACTCAGAGACTTTACGCAAGAGTATTTAAATATATTTTTATAATAAAACATTACTTAATTGAAATTAAAGCTCATCATAAAAAATATGGTTTAGAAGGTTTAAATAAAATAAAATATTTAAAAAATAGTATGAACAAAAAAAGAACTGAATTCTCATGGTCACATCTTAATAATTTTTATAATAGAATAAGATAACCCCCCGTAGGAAGTACGGAGCAGAGACAAATTTACCTTCTCCAGTGCGGAGCAGGGATGGTTAGTTTATAACATCAGTTCTGCAGGAAACAGCATTTAAGTAAAAATGTAATGACTTACAGCAGTTTCGGCTGCTGCTTCGCAGAATAAAACGAAGTAAAATATAATTTAAATATAATATAAAGTCCATATTTTTAGTTTAAAATATCACTCTTCCCTCCCCCTCCCCCCTGAGGGAAGGGAAGGAGGATGATTTGCGCATCCAATAGTGATCCTAAAAGGGAGGGTGTGCACCATACTCCCTGCCGTAGGCCTGGGGGCGAGGGATTGGATTAATTTTGCTAAACTGATTTCATATTATACTGCCCCTACCAGCAGCGTGCGTCGTACGCTTCTACCATTTAGGCGGCAGGAAGCAAAACAGGCCAGTTTGGTGGGGTTAAAGTTTTAAAAACTAAAAATAGATGATTGGTACGGCTTTTTCAGTTATGATTAGATTAGAGTTAGCTTCTCCAGGTGTTCAATTTTTATCAGGAGACCATCAATTATTTAACGTTATAATCTCTGCACATGCCTTCATAATGATATTCTTTATGGTTATGCCTGGTTTAGTGGGAGGTTTTGGTAATTATTTCTTACCAATACACTGTGGAGCCGTTGATATGGCAAAAAATATAAAATTAAATAAATTTTTTAGTTTTCATTTAAATTTATTAACCTTTCCCTCCCTTCAAAGCTGTACGTTTGAAAGGCTGCGAAGGCTTCGCAGAGAGTCATACGCAGAAATAAGTACGAGCTCCACCCTAAATTATTTTATCCAATCAATTATTTTATTTTTTTATTCATTCATTTATAAAAATACTCTGTTCCGTACGGAGGAGGCAAACCCAAATTTTCCAAAAGAAATAATTAATACTTCTCCGTTACGCACCCGTAAAGGTAACCCAAACATGCATACCTTCCTTTCGTTGCCTACCCTCGCTACGCACCCTTACCAGTCCTCACAAGCTTCGCTGCCTAAAGGGGAAGGGAGCTTCGCCAGCTTCGCAGAAGCTTGTGGTGAGGTTGGTAAGGTAGGATCGGAAGGGTTGGAGAGGGCGTCTAATAGTTTAAATACTTATTTGACAGGATTGTTTGAAGGTGATGGTCATATTTGGATTCCCAATATTAGTTATAATTATAGTAAAAAACACAATCCCAGATTTTGTATTACTTTTCATTTAAAAGACAAACCTTTAGCTGAAAAATTATTACAGTCTATTGGTTATGGATTTATTAGAATTAAACTTAAAGAAAATGCTTGTGTATTAACAGTTTCCCCTTTAAAAGGTTTAATATATGTTATTCAATTATTAAATGGTAACATGAGAACACCTAAAATTCATCAATTACATTCCTTAATTGATTGGGTTAATACTCACCATAATTTAAATATAAATAAACTTTATTTAAGTGCATCCCCTTTAAACAGTGATTATTGATTAGCTGGTTTTCTTGATGCTGATGGATCTTTTTTAATTAGACATTCTACTTTAGCAACAAGTAAAAAAGAGCGTATTAGTTGTAGTTGTGTAATTGAACAACGATTAATAGACCCTAAATCTAATGAAAATTACTTTAAAATTTTAGATCAAATAGCTAATTTATTTGAAACTAAATTATTGATTACAAATAGAAATTATTATAGAATAAATGCTACTAGTTTAAAATCTATTAGTTTAGTTATTAAATATTTAGAACAATTTAATTTAAGAGGCTCTAAATATTTAGATAGTTTAGATTGAATAGAGGCTGTTAAAATAATTATAGCTGATAATCATTATACTTTAGAAGGGAAAAATAGAATAGACTTATTAAAAAATAGAATGAATCGAAATCGAATTAATATAGATTGGAAACATTTAAATAAATATTAAAAATATTTGTCCTTCCGTACTTGGCCTCCCTCCCGCAGGAAAGTAGGAAAGTAGGAAAGTAGGAAAGTAGGAAAGTAGGAAAGTAAGGACCGTAGGGAGGGGGAGGCCTAGTTACTATAGAGGCTGTAATAAATGATTAATGTTACACAAAAAATTTATTTTAATTGGGAATGCCGTTTATATAAGTAATTATATTTATAATTAGTGCACTATTTGCAAGGAATCCCTCGTAGATAAAGTGAGAACTTTTAGGTAACAGCTTTAAATACAAACAAACCCACTCTACTTTTCCCTGCTACGCTGTAAAGGACAGGAGATACTTGGAATTGGTTTAGTGAAGCACAAACACCCTTGCGAAGGGGCCTAACTATACAGTAGGAGTAAAAAACAGGTGGGGGGACTTTTGTAAAATTTTTAAATACAAGGGGGAAATTTGCAGGAAACAAATGATTGCTACGCTCACCTCTCCTAAAAAAAGGGGGGGGGGAAGACAACGCAGATAGCTATCAAGTAGGTTCCTCAGAGACTACACGCGAACATCCTTAAATTAAGGGTTAAAAAATAGTCCAGTTTAAATGGAAACATTTAAGATAATTGATTCCCACGATTAAATAATGTGTCTTTTTGATTATTGCCACCTTCATTACTACTTCTGCTTTTAAGTGCATTGGTTGAAAATGGTGCTGGTACAGGATGGACAGTATGTGATATGCTGTCATTGTCTATTATTTTGTTTGTATTAATTATAGACATAAAAACTTCACTCGATGCGGGAAAATCCTCTAGCCTATGAGCATGAAATTGAATACTATCAGGTATGCTTTACTTTACTTCTTTTTCTAATTGAGGGATTGATGGTAAACGGTATACTATTTCTGAAGTAATAATGTCAATGACACGGGGACAATCCGCCTGATTTACAACTAAAAATGCTAAATCATCAGAGACTACACGTGAAGTATTCTTTAGTAGAGTAGTTAACAAAAAGAATACAAATATTGAATTCGAACAATGATTAGTTGGAGTAACAGACGGTGATGGTTCTTTCCATTTTAGTGAACATCTGCCTAATAAATGAACACTTTACTTTAAAATAGGTCAAAGTTCATATAATTTAAGATTGCTTTATTTTATTAAATCAAAACTTGGTGTAGGTCAAGTATCTGTAAGTGCAGATGGAATGGCTGAGTATCGATTACGAAATGTTAAAAAAATAGTTCAACATATTATTCCTCTTTTTGATAAATATCCTCTACTAACAAGTAAATATTATAATTATGATCTATTTAAAAAAGCTGCTTTTATTTTAACTGATAATTCTATATCAACTTCAGATAAACATATTTTACTTAGTGAACTAAAAAGTAAAGTACGACCTGATAATTATATATCACCTGTTTGAAATATAGTTAATAATAATATTAGTTGTTTATCTGAAGCACAAACTATTATGAGTAAATCTTGATTAGTTGGTTTTACAGAAGGTAAACTCGGTAGTTTTGTTTTAAATAAAAAAGAATCTAATAATCTATTTCTTACAGAATTTCTTATTGAAAGTTATGATAAATTAATTTTACAATCTATCAAACTTATTTTACATATACCTACTAAATTTAGATTCTTTAATGGTGTTTATGCTTTAAAAACAACAAATAAAGCATCTATACTTAATATTATTAAATTTTTTACAAAGTCATTTAAAGGTATAAATTCCTTAAATTTAAAATTATGAGCTAAAGCTAATCATTATAGCAATTCTATAGTAATAACTTCAAACAGAAAAAGTATAAAATTACTAAAAATATATGAAATATTAAAAAAAATAGAATTAAAATTTAATCCATTATCTTATTTAACAGCTAATATATCGACCGTAGCTTATTCTAAGCATAATGATACAATGGTACCTAGTTCTGCCTTAGTACTATGAGGTTCTAATTTAGAAAGTGGTATAGGTAATGGGAGAATAAATAATTTACTTAGAAATATGTATAATCTTCCTTATTATCAAGCATCTGTTATAGTGGGATTGCTTTTATCTGATGGTGCGAAGCAGGAGTATATACTCTACTTCTACAAGAAAAAGTGGTGTGGATGAATCTAAATTAAATGCAAGAATAGGATTTAGACAATCATATGATAAATTTTACTATTTTTTTTATGTTTTTAATATTTTATCTCATTATTGCTCTAGTTTACCTTATTTAAGTTTTGGAAGAAGAAATAATAGTATTACTAAATCATTAACTTTCCAAACTAGATCATTAAAATGTTTGACAAAATTTCATCAATTGTTTTATGTAAATGGGAAAAAAGTAATACCATCTTTTTCAGATCTTTATTATTTATTAAATCCTATTGCTTTAGCTCATTGAATTTCTGGAGACGGTATGGCTTCAAAAAAAGGTTTAGTATTATGTACAGATTCTTATTCAATAGAGGAGGTTGTAAGATTAGTTAATGTATTAATAATACGTTATAATTTTATATGTAAAATACGGGTACAAAAAGAAAATCAATATAGAATATATATTTCTGAAAGATCTTTAGATTCTTTAAAAAAAATTGTTTTACCGTATATGGATAATTCTATGAAATATAAAATTTTAAATTAAATTTGAAATTTGTTACTATAATAGATAACACCTATATACTTAGGATGTATAAACTGCTTACTCTTCTATGGATTTTTATAGGAAGTTTTTATCTAGTTACAAAAAGCGAAGGTCGAATTTTAAATGCTTTTGAGATAACTCAAAAATTAGATAAAATTGTTTTAGAGTCTATAGGATATTTATTGGGTATAAAAATTATTAAAAAAAAAACTTATTTTACAGTAGGTACTACTAATAGTAAACATATTTCTAATATAATTTCATACTATAATCACACTATGAAAGGTATGAAATCTTTAGAATATCGAATATGAGCAAGATCTTTTAATAAACATAAAGCAGGACAAGCTCGATTTGAATATTTAAATAAAGTAAGAAATCAAGCCCTTGCGGAGCGTAATATTCGTACTATGAGACTAGATAAAAACTTTAAAATTATAAATAATTCAGATTTGTAATTAATTTACTTGAAAAAGAATAAAGGTATAGTCCGATCCTGTGTGAAAACACAGAGTAACTTCCCTCTCTTGCCTATTAGGTAGTGACAGAGGATTTAGGTTACTAATTTTTGATATCCTCCTTTATCAGGGATCCAATCGCACTCTGGTGGTTCTGTTGATTTAGCTATCTTCAGTCTACACCTAGCAGGAATTAGCTCATTATTAGGTGCTGTAAATTTCATTAGTACAGCTCTGAACATGAGAACTAACGGTATGTCAATACACAAGCTGCCCTTGTTTGTGTGAGCGATTTTTATTACTGCCATTTTATTATTGCTTACATTACCTGTATTAGCTGGTGAATTTAAAATCTTCGTAGACAATGCGCCAGCTTTAAATTTGGCTATATGCTGGAAACACTTTTTAAATATTTTAGTAGAAAGTCAATCAGCAGGAAACTTAATTGATTTAAATCATTTAGGGATCCTCAGAGAATATACGCCAGAAATAGTCTGTTGTAATAGTTTATTATTAAAACACCCCCACCGCCCCGTACGGGAGGGAGGGAGTGATACATCTAGTTTTAATGTTCCGTCTTCAAATAATAATTATAAATTTATCAGTTACTTGACTGGTATAATAGAGGGTGATGGTACAATAATTGTTCCTAAAACTGAAAGATCTTCTAAAGGTAAACTAAATTATCCTTCTATTCAAATAGTCTTCCATTTAAAGGATATACCTTTAGCTTTACTAATACAAAAAAATTTAGGTGGTTCTTTAATACGTAAAAAAGGAGTAAATGCCTATATTCTATATATTAATGACCAAAAAGAAATTTTAAATTTAGTTCGTTTATTAAATGGTAATATGAAAACACCTAAAATTAATTCTCTTTATAAATTAATTGATTGGCTTAATAATAAAAATACCAATTTAAATTTAACTAAACTACCTTTGAATACTAATTCTTTAAAAAATGATGCTTGGTTATCAGGAATGATTGAATCAGATGGTCATTTTAGTGTTAGAACAACTATGAATGGTAAATATCCTAAAATAGAATGCAAATTCGAATTAAGTCAAAGACAAACAGATCATTTAGGTTATAGTAATGAAATATTTTTAGCAAATATTGCTAAATTTTTAAATACTTCTCTTAAAAATATAAGAGAAAATACTCCTCACCCTCAATATAGACTTAGAACTGTGAGTTTAGAAACTAATTTAATATTAGTTAATTATTTAAATGAATATCCTTTATTTGGATCTAAATTTTTAGATTTCAATGATTGGAAAGAAATTCTTAATCTATTTATAACTAGGTTTAAATATTCTCAGGAAAATGTAGATAAAGTATTAAATCTAAAATCAGAAATGAATGATAGGAGAACTATTTTTACTTGAAATCATTTAAATAAATTTTACAACTTAGATTATTAAGATATATTCCCAACTTCTATGTGAATAGAAGAGTATATACTCTAAATATATTTTATTATGTTTTTAAGAATACTGCTATTATGTATAGTTAGTAATTCATGAGACGTAGTCTCGTATATCAAGACTATTTAGGCAATTACAATGCTTCTGACAGATAGAAACTTTAATACTAGTTTCTACGACCCAGCTGGAGGTGGTGATCCAGTACTTTATCAACACCTTTTTTAATCAAAAAAATCGAAAAAGAGGTAGTAGTTAGTTTGTAAAAACTTAATTAATACTATGGTTTAACTAATTAATAAATAATGACATAGCCAAAATAGTATTATAAAGACAATATAGCAGGTGTTAATCGTAAAATAAAGTTACGATTTTTAGATAATTTATATTATAAGACTATATTGTTATTTCCTTTATGCCTTTAGGTGGAAGCTACTATCTAGTCGTAATCATACAAATCTAATCAACTCTTAGAAGAAATTAGATTATAATAATCTATTTATTATAAATGATTAATTACCCTGACGAGGGTAATGTGTAAATAAAAATTATGTAATAATCCCCATATTTACATGGCAATGCTAGTGAAAACGGTCAAGGGTTAATCCATCTAAGACCGTCGGTCGTCTAATGAGATCGCTACAGACTGGGTCACTAGTGGGTGGCTGAAATGCTGCTTGATGTACAGTCGAAACTTTTATTCCTTCACTGTTTATTTTAAGTCTTTACTTGATTTTACTATTTGATTAAAAAAATAAAATATGAAAATGTCCCCCTTCTATCCGCAGTAATGCCACCTCCACCCTCTACACCCCTCCCTTTAAAAGTAGGGCCTGACCCGCCCTCTGTATATGAAGGAGGGGGTGCTGGTATGGAGGTGGGTGCGAAGCAGGAGGATAAGTGGCTGGGAGGACAGTTAGGATGGAGGCGCCCCCCGGTTCCTTCTCTGCTAGGCAGTTTACCAACCGTCCCCTGTAGCCTCCGCCATAAAGGGAAGGGCTCCCCTCCCTCCCCTTACGCCTCGCGTTTGTGCGGAGCAGCGGAGCAGGGAGGGAGGCCTAAATAAATATAAACAAGAAAATAAACAAGTCAAGGCTTATAATAATAAAGGGTTTTTTGATATTTTTATTATATTAAGTATATATTTTTATTGTTTTACTTCTATAAATAGTTGGAAAATTATTAAAATGACTATTGTTTTTAAAATTATTTTTACTATTATATTAGGATTCTTTGATTTTTTTTCTATTGTTGAAGAAAATTATTTTATTTTAATAAACCTATTTATTTATTTGGTTGTAATATATAGTTTATATATTGCAGAAGATAGGTTAAACTTCTGTTTGAAACTAGTATATATTATTATTTTTTGATTGATTATATCAGATATATATTCATTTTTAAACTTATTTTATTTTAATACCATACTAAGTTCCCACCCTAAAGGGAGGTGCCTTTTATTATTATCAGTATCAGTATTTTCAGGTTATTTGTTTGATTCTTTAGATTTTTTGGATTATTCTAATCAGTCCTTACCATCTGAACTTACTCCTAAAAACTTCACTCCTGTACTACCTCAAGGTCCTCAGGATACTACGGGTCCTAAAGGTCCTCAGGACCCTTCGGGACCTTTTCTGCCACATGCCTTGTTAAAAAAAGGGACGGAGCTACGCCTACACACACAAGGGGATGGGGAACAGCCTCAGTTTTCATCATCTGGCCTAGGGGGCCTAGGGATGTCAGGCTTGCAAGGGGAGGAGCGCTACGCAGGGAGGGGGGTAGAGGAGAATCCTTTAAATTCAGTTACTCCAGAAAAATTAAGATCCAAAATTGAAATAATGGATGGAGCTATAAAAATTGAAATAAACAAAACCGGAGGGAAAGGGCCTAATAACCCAGAAGAACTTATGAGTTTTATAAGGGCCTCCTCTTTTTTACCTGAAGAAAAAATTAATAAACTTTTAGAACTTTTAAAAACCAATGGTAATGATTATAAAGAAATTTATAAAAATATCCCGAGATTTAATAACTATAATTATGGTTTGTCAAGTATTTATGTATTAAATAATAATGTATATTTATCTGAAACATATGATAATGTAATGTCTTTTAAAGATAAAAGTAATTTTGTTTTCAATCCTTCCCTAGCTGAGGTAACTGGAGGTAAAAAATTTTTCTTTTTTATTTCTATTTCTGAATTACTACAGGGAACTGAATTAAAGGATAAAATAGATATTCAAAATAAAAAGATAATACCTATGGACAAAAACAAATGTTCTGATGAATGAGACTTATTTAAAAAGTATTGGTATATATGGTTTATAGAAATGAACCCTTCATACTATCTTAAATTTAACATTTTTTGTAAAGGTATAATGCATATAAGTGAAATAACGCCTATTAAATTTATGTTAGCTATGTTTCAATCATCTTTTGACTTCTCAGAAGAGTGGGATTTATTAGTTAAAGCTAAAATTTGGTATGAACATCATAAGGGTATTAAACCCTCATCTTTACCTGAATCTACTTTATATGAATATAGGGAAATATTTATAAAATTCTGAGTTAATCAAATATCATGATTTAATACACCTGAACAACTTAATTCAGATTATTACAATGTAAATATGTACGATATAAATAATGTTTATGAAGAGTTGCTAGAAAATATTCTTTTCTCTCAATGTAAAGTACTAGAAGCTTATTGAACTATTAATAAATTAAATAAGTTAATCTCTTTAAACCCAGACGCAAAAGAGGTAGGTGGTATAGAAACTCTTAATACTGAGTCGAAACGAATAGATTTCTTTAATAAATTATATGAACAATTAAAAATAGAAATAATAGTAAAATATAAGGATGTCTATGATCTTAGAAGACAATTTATAATTGATAGATGTTCTAGGGTTAATTATGAGGAATTTTTAATTGCTTACGAAAGGGTTAAACTTCTGAATAGCGTTATAAATTTTGATTCAAAAATAAATAAAGAAAATTTAAATAAAAATCCTTTATATCTACCCCAAAACAAAAATAACTAACAAGACCCTACCCTGCCTCCCCTTGCAAAAGCACGAGGGAAGGGGGTGTGGCAACTTCGGAGTAAAACTCTATAAATATTAAAACTTAAAATAAATAAAAAATAAGATAAGAAGGTAATAAAATTTGGATTTTTTGGTCAACGGTGGCCCTTTTTAGGAGAGATCTTAAATTCGAATTGCGCTATATGCTGGAACTCTTTAGGATATTTGAGCACTAGCAATATAAGTCTAAATTTAAGTGTTTTAGCCGTGTTAGTAAAAGAACCTATTATCCGTAAGGACAATCAGCCGGTAACCAAAAGTAGATGTTATTCATCTTACCTAGTAGGAACCTCAGAGACTATACGCGCAACATCCTACGATGAAAAGGAAATCCGTTTTAATCAATGGTTAGCTGGACTTATAGATGGCGACGGTACTTTGCAAGTTAGCAAAGCAGGATATTCAAGTTGTGAAATAACTGTTTCTCTTGCAGATGAACGGCTGCTACGTATAATCCAAAATAAACTAGGAGGGGCTATTAAAGCTCGCTCAGGGGTTAAAGCTATCCGTTGACGTTTACACAATCGTCCAGGTATGATAGAATTGGTAAATCGAATAAATGGGTATATCCGACATAATAGTCGATTGGTTCAACTTAATCAGGTTTGTGCAACACTAGGTTTTCAACTTTTAAGCCCCGATAATTTACATTCTGAACATGGTTGGTTTTCAGGTTTTTTTGATGCTGATGGCACAATTGGATATTATTTAAAAGGTAAATATTCTAGCCCTCAGTTGACTTTAAGCGTAACTAACAAGCAATATACAGACGTAGTACATTTTATGAATATTTTCGGAGGAGCTATCTATTTTGATAAAGCACAAAATGGTTATTACAAATGGTCAATTCAATCAGAGGTTCATTTAACAAACTTCCTTAAGTATATTAAGGTATGTCCTCCTCAATCAATAAAACGTAATCGTCTATTTTTGGTTAAAGAGTACTACCGGCTTGTAAATTTAAAGGCTCATAAAGCACCTGAAGGTTCGATTTTGCATAAAGCTTGGATTAAATTCAACCATAAGTGGAACAAATATACCACTTAAGTGATGAAGAGATAGTCCTTCAGTATTAAAACTGAAAGCATCCAGAAGTAAATAATATAAGCTTCTTAATTTTGCTATGTGCGGGGATAACTATGTTAAATTTTAAGTACTCCTACCATCAATTTAATAAAATTATTAAGGTCATAGTAACAAACTTAAAACAATGAAGTCAACCCGCAGGTAATTTTATCTATTCTTTACACTTTAACCTTTACACCTTTCTATCCAGTGCTGCGGCTTCGCAGCCGCAGCCGCTCCCTCTCTTTTTTAAAAAGGGCACATGCCTTCCCATCCTTGCCAGCCAGAGGGTAGGCGAGGAAGGGCAGGATGCAAGAGGGTGATTGAAGGATAGTGAAAAAACAGATGAAAGCACCTCAGAGACTTTACGCGAAAGTTATGAGTGCATTGCTACGCAAGTAAAAAATATATCTATTCATGTACCTACTTATTTAAAACCAGAGAGTGATACTGCATTTGGTCATTACTTGGCGGGATTAATAGAAGGTGACGGTCATTTTTCTAATACACCTCCCCTACGGCTAGTGCTTGTTTTTAATGAATTAGATGCTTCTTTAGCTTATTATATTAAAGGTAAAATAGGGTTTGGAAATGTTTATAAAATTAAAAGTAAAAAAGCAGTTATTTTAGTCATATGCAATAGACAAGGGCTAATTAAAGTGCTTAGTTTAATAAATGGTAAAATAAGATCTGAAAAAAGATTAGATCAAATAAAAAAAAATATTTTATCAAATCCTTATTTTAATATGTTTTCTAATTTTAGTATTAATACTAATGCCGATCTTAATAATCATTGGTTAACTGGTTTTTCTGACGCTACAGCAAGTTTTCAAATCCAACTAAGAACTAGTCAAAACCAACCAGTGCTTACCGAAGGAGGGGCTGGAAATAAAACACCTTATACTAAAGCTTTACCAGAAACTAGAATAGTAGTATGGGGTCAAAATTTATCCTCTTCAGTAGGGTTAGGTCGATTTACAAAACAAGTAAGTAATATGATTCAAATTCCTGCTTATCAGCAAAGTGTTATAACAGGATTAATGTTGTCTGATGGGTGATTAATTTTTGGTTCAAAAACTAGTAAATCTGCTCGATTAGGGTTTAAACAATCTTTATCTCATTTGGATTATTTTTGATTTGTATTTAGGTTTTTATCCCCTTATTGTAATTCTATCCCTAATTTGAGATCTTCTTACAGAAAAGAAACTAAGACATATGCTTTAGAGATTTTTACTAGGTCATTACCTTGTTTTACTGAACTTCATGATATTTATTATGATAATGGAATCAAATTAATTCCTGCAGATATTTTTAACTTATTGACTCCTATTGCTTTATGTCATTGGATAAGTGGAGATGGAGTTAAAAATCGGCACGGTTTAACAATCAGTACTGAGTCTTTTTCTGTAAAAGATACAATTAGATTGCTTAATGTTCTTATGATCAGGTATAGATTAAACTGTAGTTTACGTAAACATTCAGGCTTGTATGTTATTTATATCAAAGAGAATTCTATGCCTTTACTGCGAACTATAGTACGACCCTATATGCATAGTTCAATGCTATATAAATTAAGGATTGATCCTGACGTAAAAGATACTACTCAAGTTAATAATGACTCGAAAGGTTATTTAGAGGAAAAAGAAGACAAATTAAATTCCTTCATTTTACAGGGAGAAGAAACTAAAATATGTAGAAATACTTGTAACAAAAATAATATTTTAAAAACAAAGTCTGATGCTAGTTTTCAAATAAAAATTTTAACTAGAAAACATAGAAAGCTGGAAGTACGATTAAATTTTCAAATAGATCAAAAAAATAATGATTTATTAATTTTAATTAAAAACTTTTTAGGAGGAAATATCGGACATAGAAAAAGTCAAAATACTTATTACTTTGGCTCTACTAGTTTCACTTCAGCAAGGAATGTTATTAAATATTTTGATCAATTTCCTTTACTTTCTTCTAAACATGTTAATTATTTAAAATGAAGAAAGGCTTATATTTTAATTCAAAATAAAGACCATTTAACTGAAGCAGGTTTAAATAAAATAACTAAACTAAAAAAAACAATGAATAGAAATAATGAAGATCATGCACATGCATCAAACCTCTCCTAGGATTGAGAGGATGGATCATACAACGCACTTATAAAAAGATAAAGTCCTAACAAGGGCGTGAGCTTTTGAGTGGTAATGTTAAAGAAATCTTATATTAGCAATAATATTAAGATTATTTACTTATCCAAAATTATTGTTATATATTAATAATACCAGGTTTTGGAATCGTTAGTCAAATAGTATCTACATTTAGTGGTAAATCTATCTTCGGTTACATCGGGATGGTTGAGATATAGCGAGGCCTTCCTTTAAATTAAACTTTACTATAAGCTGAAACATATTCAAAATTTTAATTACTATTTATTAGTGATAATATTAAAACTATGATAATAACCAATTTATTTATCAACATATTAATCAGCTAGCTAAACAAGCTTCAGAGACTTTACGTAAAGATTTCTTTATTAAAGAAATAAGATAAAGTCCGACTCTAAATTTAATTTAAGTTGCTTATTATTTGTATCTTATTTATTGTTTAGTTATCATTCAATCTCTCCAATCTACGCTTATTTAAGGAAATTTGAAGGGTTGTTTTTATTTCACCCTCTGCATCCGTACGGAGCACCGTCCTTAAAGGCAGGAGTTGATAACGTTGGTATTTTTTTCTTCTCAAGCAAAGCAGCTTTAAAAAAAGATCTGAAATTAAATTTATAAAATTTAGACCCTAATTGGATAACTGGGTTTTCAGACGCATAATCTTGTTTTAGTATTATTATAAGTAAACGCACTAATTCCAGTTGACGGGTATCAGCTAGTTTTGAAATAAATTTACATATTAAAGATATTAATATCTTATATCAAATACAAAAATTTTTTAGAGTAGGATCTGTTACATCTAGAATTAATAAAAATATTTGTGTATACCGTGTAACAAAAATAGAGGATCTTATTAATATTATAATTCCTCATTTTTTTAAATATCCTTTATTAACACAAAAATATAGTGATTTTATTTTATTTACAAAAGTAGTTGAACTGATTAGTAAAAAAGAACATTTAAATTATACAGGTTTTACAACTGTTTTAAGTTATTATGCTTCAATTAATAGAGGGTTATCTTCTACAATATCCTCTTTATATCCAAATATTATAGGTGTAGATAGAATTAAACCTAATTTCAATGATTGTTTAAATCCTAACTGAGTATCTGGATTCACAGCAAGGGATGGAGGGTTTTCTATAGGTATTCGTACAAATACAAATCAAATTTATTTTAGATTTCATGTAACTCAGCATTCCCGAGATATTTTATTAATGGAATTATTCATAAAATTTTTTGGTTTTGGAAAAGTTAATGTTCGATCTAATCAAAGTCGATGTGACTATTATGTACAAGATTTTTTGAACATTTATGTAACTATTATTCCTCATTTTGAAAACTACCCTCTTAATAATGCTAAAGAATTAGATTTTTTAGATTTTAAAAAAGCTTGTAATTTATATAAAGCGGAAAACAAAAAAAATACTGAAACAATTAAAGAGATTATTTCTAAAATGAACTCTAAACGAAAATAAAAAATAAACAATAAACTATATAATTAAATTTAGTGGTTGTTATGCCATGTTCTCAATAGGGATATTGGGGTTCCTTGTTTGGTCGCACCATATGTTTACAGTAGGAATGGATGTAGATACACGAGCCTACTTTACGGCAGCAACAATGGTTATCGCAGTACCTACAGGAATTAAAATCTTCTCTTGGCTGTCAATTTCCTTTAGTAAGAATAATCTGGCCAATAACATATACTTAAATATTTTAGAACCTTTTTCTATAAATAATAAAAACATATTAGATATATTTCCACGTGCAAAAAGAAATTATTTACCTGATAATTTAGGCCCGTACGGGAGTAAAAGCATTGTTGTATATGGGTCTAATCTTACATCTACAATTAACTATCCTTCTTATACTAAAATAGTAAGATTTATGGTAAATATTCCTAATAAAGTTTTATTTCCTTTAATAGGTATTATTTTATCAGATGGTAACATCTCTGTTAATAGTAGTCAAAAATCTAAAATAGTTTATAAAGATAAAGTTTTATATCCTAAGGAAATAGGAGCTAGGTTTAGGTTTAAACAAACAATAAAAAGATCTGATTATGTTTATGAAGTATTTTCACTTCTTTCTCATTATTGTTCTTCTTATCCTAAACTAGTTAAAACTAGAGTGAATAGAAAAGATTTTTCAGGTATAGAAATAGTGACACGTTCTCTACCTTGTTTTTTAGTTTTATATCATAAATTTTATTTTAAAGGTAAGAAAATTATACCTTTAGATTTTTATGATCTAATAACATATGAAGGTTTATCTCATTGAATAATGGGTGATGGTTCTTTTGCTGTAGGAGGAGGGTTATATTTACAAACACAAAGTTTTACTATTAAAGAATGTGTTTTTATAATTAATGTTCTTTATATAAAATTTGGTATTATTACTACTATACATTATCAAAGAGGTTTACCTGTTTTATATTTAAGTGTAAAATCAATTAAAAAAATATATCCTCACATAAAAAATTATATTATACCTAGTATGCAATATAAATTTCATTATAAATTATTATTAAATTCTTAAGATAAAATCTTTAAGTATATGTATATAGGGGCAAACTCGAGGGAAGTCCTAATTATAGAATAAGTAATATAATTAGGATAATCGTCGAACTAAGTCATAATCAGGAAACTATTATGTAAAAGCGTAGAGACTAGACGCCCCATGATATCTAAGTAACAAAATAAAAATTGTTATATGATATTATAAGGAATAGTCCAAAATCACCGGTAACGGCTTAGAGCAAAACTCTAATAAAAATTATAATAAAATACAAATTTATTTTCTTTATAATTTTGAGATAATAGGCTAACTAAACCTGAAATGGTTAAAGGCTGAACCTTGAGCTACTTTATACGGTGGTAGTCTTAAATTCAATACTCCTTTAGTGTTTGTATTAGGATTCTTAGCACTATTTACTCTAGGAGGGGTTACAGGAGTTGTATTATCTAATGCTTCACTTGATGTAGCAATGCACGATACAGATTTTATGGTTATACTTAGTATAATTATATCAAGTTGATTAATCATACTAATAAAACAATATTTTATGTCTAATAATAGCTTTAGTTTGATTAAAAAAAATGACCATGGATTTAGTGATTTATTATATAAAAATAGTTATAATGAATATGTAAAAATGTTTTGAGTAGGGCTAATGGACGGAGATGGAAGTATACAAGTAAATCATTGACGTAAACAATCCTTGCAATACAGACTAGTTATTAAATTATCTAATATTAAATCTAATTATAATATGTTAATTGAAATTGCCAAAGTTTTAGGTGGAACGGTAAGAAAAACTGGAAAAGATGTTATATGAGTAGTCAATAAAAAGGAAGAAGTTAAAGAAATTATTAAAATTTATGATACTTATCCTCCTTTAACCTCAAAAAAAATTTGTCAACTAGCATTCTTAAAAACATGTTTAACTAATACTTCGGTAGAAACTTATTTATTAAATAGAAATTCTAAATATTTACAACAGTTAACTATTATAAATTCTAATATTAAGTTTAATATACCTAGTTATTTTAAAGAATGATTATCTGGTTTTATAGAAGCTGAAGGTTGTTTTTCAATAAGAAAATCTAATAACCATTCTTTTTCAATAGGGCAAAATGATGATCTTTATTTAATAGAAGCTATTAAACAATATTTTGAAGTAACGAACAAAATTAGAAATCCTTATAAAAAATTTTATGTATTAGAGATATATAAAAAAGAAGCCTTATTAAAAATAATTACTCATTGTACTAATTATACTTTATTAGGTGAAAAATTAGAGTCATTAAAAAAATTCAATCAAAAGCTTTTTTAGTAAGTGTCGTGGTGTCTTGTCACCATGAAAAATTTCATACATTTTTCGGTAAAATTAATTCCAAGGCTTATAGATAAGGTAAGGTTTGCCTGATATTAATTTTGCTAACGGTGAAGTCTAGGTCTCAATTGACCATGAAAATATTATAATTAAACCAGTTGCTTTGGCCTCGTGCTAACGCTCCTACGGCCCCTACGGGAGGATGAGATCTTTTTATTAATAATTATGGTCGTAATTATATATTACTTGTTATTTTAATGCGAATAATAAGAAAGAGTACACTAGATAATACCGTGGAAACCAAAGCTAATAAATTTGTCCCCCCTCCTGGCCTGGCCTGGCCTGGCCTACGGCAGGCAGGCAGGCAGGTAGGGAGGGACCGTAGGAAAGGGAGGGAGGGCGTGTAACGTCTTGCCTTTAATTATTAGTGAGTAGGATCCGTAGAGACTAAACGTGACAGTCGAAAGTTTATTAAGTTAAATAATTAGATAAGTTATAGTCCGATCCACTGCGTGAGCAGTGCTGTATGTAAATGTTTAAGAAAAATGAGCAATTTTAAAGACTTACTATGTAGTTGCTCAATCAACGAAAGCATCACTATTACCATTTCTTGTATTACCTAATTGTACACTTTTTACTTAAGTTACTGCTTCAAAGGAAACTATTATTAACCAAATTCGTAATCAACGAGGTGTTTATCTCTGAACACAAAAGGAAACAGGTAAACAATACATTGGTAGTTCTAAAAATCTAGGTAACCGATTAGTAGAATATTTTCGACCGAGCTATCTAGAGGCTCAAAGTTCTCGAGGTAGTGTTATTAGTCGTGCACTAAATGCATGTGGACACGATGCATTCTCATTATCTATATTATCGATTGGTCCTACACTTACAGATCCATAATACTCAGCTACTAATCTGCCTGATTTTGTTAAGCTTGAACAAATGTATTTAAGTTTATATGAACTTGTTTACAATGTAAATCGTATTGCAAGTAGTGCTGCCTATATACCTTCATCCTCACCTATTAATGAGGGTGAAAATAATCCTTCCTTTGGTTCTAAAGGTATTAATGCCTTTGTTTGAGGCAATACACACCCCCCCGCCCCGTACGGGAGGGAGGGAGTGATGCACTTAAAGAGTTTTGATCTAATACTCCGCAAGGGAGAGGTAAATATCACTTTTTTGTGTACGATTATACTACTTATAAACTACTTAATTCATTTAGTAGTGCTACTCAATTGGCTAAATATTTTCCTGGTGTAAGTAAACGAGGCCGGAGGCAGGATCAGATATTTTTAAAATGCTGAAAGATCAAAATCTTTCTGCCTTACGATATGGGGATGTTATAATATCTATTATTGAACTTACATCCGTACAGATTATTGGCTTGCTTCCTAGTATGCCCGTTAAACCTATTAGTTTAACTCGTCCAACTAGTCCAACAGGAAAATTAATATATGGTTATAATCCAAGTACTAATACTTACCAAATTTGAAATAGTTTGGAAAAGTGTACAGAAGCTCTTACAGGTAATCGGTTTGTGAATAAAGCCACAGTTAATATGCGTATTGACAAAGGTATATTATTTTATGGCTACTTTCTTCAAACTAAACCTTTTACAAAATAAGTGATGCTTAAGTGGGCTACTAAAAATCGGGTGAATTGCAAGGATATCTAAGTAAATCGTAGTATACTTAGACAATTTGCAGCCAAGCTTAAATCGGTGTATTATACCTTTCGCTATCTTTAGGCAGCGAAGCAGCGGGAGGTAATAATTGATTTATGAAGGTTCAACGACTAATCAGTGAGTAACACCAACAATAATCTGGACACGAGCTCCCGACACCCCAATTATTTTTAACAGGTCCTGAAAAAATAAAGGGAGTGATGACATAGTCTAATTTATATCGTGAGATATTTATGTGAGATAAAGAACTCACAATTATTCTTTTTATACTAATAATATTAGTGTAATTTAAGGAATTAATTATAAGCACTTTCACTACGTACTTTCTATGGGTGCTGTTTTTGGGTTATTTGCAGGTTTCTATTATTGAATCCCTAAAATTGTCGGAAAATTATATAACGACTTTTTAGGAAAAGTTCATTTCTGAACTTTATTTGTTGGGGTTAATTTAATGGGAAGAAAATATTTTGATCTTGGTCAATTGTTATTTATGTTAAGAGTATCTAAATTATATAGTAATCAAAATTACTATTTTAAATTTAACGTAGCAGGAGGTACGGTTATGTTTAAGCGAAGATTCTCTACCACTGCCGCTGCGCAGCCTACTTTATCACTGATCAAAAACAATAATTTTGTAATGTTTTTTGAAAATGTTTTGATAAGCAAAAGAGATATTTATAAACAATTAAAAGGCTCCCGTACGGGGGCGGGAGTATATTTATTTATTAATAAAATTACTAATAAATTATATGTTGGAAGTAGTATTATTTTGTCAAAAAGAATGGCTTCTCATTTTTATCATGCAAATTCTAATAAAGATACTAATATTATATTATATCGAGCTTTGAGGAAATATAAATTAGAAAATTTTTCTTTAGCTATTTTAGAGTTTTGTAAATCAGATATAATTGTTTGTTCAGATTTAGAAAAAAAATGAATAGATTTTTATAATCCTGATTACAATGTATTAAAAATTCCGGGAAGTTCATCTGGTTTTCGTCATTCAATTGATACTATAAATAAGCTCAAACAGTTGTTTAAGAAAGAAAATCATCCTAAATTTGGTAACAAAAACTCTGTCGAAACAAATTTAGCTATTAGTAAAGGGATTAAAGAATTTTATCGTAATCACAATCACCAGGCTAAAGGTAAAAAAGGAATTCTTTCAGCACAATATGGTATTGGAGGTCAATTTTTGTTTTGTTACAATAAAACAGGAGAAGAATTGATTTTTCCATCCATAAATGGGGCTAAACAACATTTCAAAGTTAGATGGTCAACTATTAAAAAGAATTTAGATACTCAAAATTGAATAGCTTTACAAGGTGAAGATTGAATTATTCAATCAAATCCTAGACAAAATAAATAAAAAAATTAGCTTCATTTCTTCTTTCTATATGCTGGGAGTTCTAATAAGGCTTAAGTACTTGATATTAAATAAGTAAAAATTTTAAGTATATCTAGATAATCAGCAGAAACTAATAAAAATTATAGGTTTCCTAGAGACTATATGAAAGAAACTTAAAATTTTAAGTTAAGATATAGTCCAAAATTAAGGAATAATTCACCTTAATTTGTAATTTAACATTCTTCCCTCAACACTTTTTAGGATTGGCCGGTATATATTTAGTTATATCAAATTATGTAGATTTAGACTTGTTCTCGGCGGCCTTCGGCCCCTTCGGGGGGAGGGAGGCTGTAAATCATTTAACATTTGAAGGACCTTATAGTATTTTTTTGTTAAACACACCTATAGTAAAAATTAAACCTTATGGTCCTCACATATTACCTATATATTTAACAGAACCTTTGCGTATTTATAAGCCAAATTTAAATCGTAATTTAATCGGTATTGAGAATCGAGGTCGCACTATAATTTATCAGTGAATCAATTTAATTAATGGTAAAATGTATGTTGGGAGTGCATGAAATGGCTCTCAACGCTTATTATCTTATTGAACACACCCCCAAGGGCCCCAAGGGCCCCAAGGGCCCCAAGGGCGTGTATTAAAAAGAAATTTAGCCATATATAACAGTATAGCACATTATACTCATGATAATTTTATATTGTCAATATTAGAAGATTTAGGAGCTAAAGGTTCTGTTAGCAAAGATCATATGTTATCTCGAGAGCAAATATACTTAGATTTACTTTTTAATAAGTATCCACTACTGGCTTTAAATAACTCGCCTACAGCTGGAACAACCCTAGGGTTTAAACATAAACCTGCCCCTTCGGGCTTGGCATAAATCGATCTGGTAAATTAAATCCTATGTCAGGTCGAACATTTACTCCTGAATTTATTGAAATGCAAAAACGAAATAAAGCAGGAGTAAATAATCCTCTATATGGAGTTGTAAAAAGTCCTAGTACCATAGCAAAAATAACTAAATTGATTTATGTATATGATGCTGAAAATATGAATTATATTGATTCTTTTTCGACAGTCAAGTGTTCAAAAGAATTTAAAATGGGTAAAGATACTCTGTCTAAATATTTGTTAAATGGTTTACCATTTAAAGGTAGAATATTTTCTCGAACTAAACTACATAAAAACTAATAATGCCTCTTTAGATTCTTTAAAGATCTATTAGACAATTGGGTGAATTACAAAAAAAACCTTTTCTGATAAGGTTAATTTGTAGCGAAGCTTTATTTGGTAAAATATAATAAACATTATAATAAAGAACGTTCAACGACTAGTAGGTGAGTAATACCAACAATAAACCTACACTGTGAAAACAGTAGCGCCCGATCACTTTAAATTAATTTAGAGTGGATAACATAGTCTGAACCTAGCTGTAAAGTTAGGAGTTTAGATATGAATTACAAATATCTAATATTAACAGAATTGATGCCTAGAAGAATACCTGATTACCCAGATGCTTATAGTGGATGAAACGCAGTTTCAAGTTTCGGATCTTTGATCTCAGTTGTAGCTACTATGTTATTTATTTATATTATATATAATATATTTGTTAATAATAACTTTAGTCCAAAAAACCCTTGGGCTATAGCTTCTTATTTTTTTGGAATAAATAACGAGACTAACAAACAGTTATCTCAAATAGAAGTACCTGCATCTAACACAATTGAATGATCATTATCAACACCAATCCATTTGCATGCGTTTGAGGCCTTACCTGTTCAATCTTAGGACTGTTATTTTTTATATTTATTATAAACAGTAGTATCCTTAGCCTTATATTTTTAATAATATTTATTACTAAAAAAAATTTAACTAACCCCACGCTGCGTCTGGCTACGCACTTAAAAGATAACTACTTATAATACAATACCTTTTATTTTTTAAAAATTAAATTAATTCTTTAGTTTAGGTAAAGTTATTTTTAATAATAATAATAAAAGGGTTCGATTCCCTATTTAATAAGGTTAAAAATATTTTTTTAATACTACGAGACCTTACCTATCCCCTGCCGTAGGCCAGGGAGGGTGTGGCAACTTCGGAGGGTGCGTCCCTCCCTGACGGCCTGCCGTAGGCCAGGCCAGGGGGGAGCGGAGCGTTTTTATTTAATAAATTTTATTACTTCTTATCCTTTAATTTAACTGTACAAGGACCGACATGGATTTGGTTTGTGATTTTTTATTTTGAGTAACTATGTTAAAATAAGTCAAATATTAAATTCAGCAGTTGCTGTGCTGCCTGCCCTCCCCTCCATCCCCCCTGGCCTAGGCCAGGGGGGGGAGGGACCGTTGGAAAGGGAGGGAGGCACCGCACCCCCCCCCCCAAAAATCGTAAATTTTTATAAAAATTAATTTAATGGTACATATTCGGCATTTACATCCGGTTTAGGGTTTTAATCAATATATTTTTATTCAATTTTTTTATTAAGTAAGGTTTTATTTTAATCACTCCTTCTTCGGCTTCTGTTAAAGAGGGATAAAAAGTTACGTTAAACCTTTTTTCCTTTCAGGCCTGATGAGGAAGACCCTAAATTTAACACCGCCCCCTCCCCCCTGCCTAGGCATCGCGTAGCGAAGGGAGGGAGGGGTATAATACCGTCCGACCTGCTTTAAGGAAAAATAGGAAATGGTATAGGCCCCTTGTACTACTAGGCAGGCGGCAAGACCTTAACCATTGCTACGCGGAAAAATAATTAATATTTATTAAAAAAACATTCTTAAAAATAAATAATATATTAAAAGTATCGATGACAATATTGTTTTAACATCACAGTAATTTAAAGGGGTTATTAAGGATAACTATCAAATTTATAAAAAAGGAGGTCTTATACCAAAAGCTTTCTAGATATTATATATTTTATTTATATTATATTTTTTTAGGAAAGCGATCCTAAGGTAAACCTTTAGTATATATTACTTCCTGAAGTAAAACATTTTATTAGGGAAAGGAAAGGAAATCAACCGAGACTCCGAAAGTAATGGTGAGTGAAATCGGATTAGCCTAAATTACTTTATAAATTGAATAATTAAAATTAAAAAATTTTGATTTTTAGTGTTTGATTACTACTAAAATTTCTATATTAATTTTAATTAACAATCTTCCCTCCTTCCCTCATAGGAACGGAAAAGGTTGTTCTAAAATAGGTGAAAATCTAAGTCCTGTAGATTTATAAAGTAATTATTAAACTAATAATTAATACTAATATAAATAATTTTGTTATTTAATAACATTATTGTTTAGCCCTTTTCTATTCTACCTACTCTTGTTAAGTTTTTCTACCTAGGTGATGCTTCGCCTTAGCAATCCTAGGTTAGAAATTTGTCAGGAGGAAGGAATGGGTAGTTAAAAAACAAATTAAGTTTTAGGGTGTATTATTATTACAAGATAAAAAAGTACGATGAGAGAAAACTTGTCGGAATATAGGGGAACCATCCTCTAAGGCTAAGTATTATAAATTTAGTGATAGCGAATAGTACTGTAAAGGAAAGTTTGAAATATAAATAATTGTAGTAAACAATGTCTATACAATAATAAGGAATTTAAATTTATTTTTGTTTAAATTTTTTTTTTGAGTATGTGAAATAATTGAATTAGTAACTCTATAAGCAGTCGAAATTCTACTTTTAAAGATTAATGAATGACGGCGTACCTTTTGCATAATGGGTCAGCAAGTTAATAGGAGTAGCAAGGTTTAAAGCCCTAGCGAAAGCGACTGGACTATTTTTTTATAGTGACGGATTAGTTACTTTTATTAGACCCGAAGCCAGGTGATCTTACCAAGACCAGTTTATAATTGAGCGTACGGTTGAATGTTGCATTATTCTCCGAAGAGTTTTGGTAAGCGGTGAAATGCCAATCTGACCTGGTGCTATCTGGTTTTCTACCGAAACATATTTAAGTATGACATCTACACACAAAAAGAGATTTATGGAGGTACAGAAAGGCAGCTCCCAACAAGAATTAGGTTTATGTTGTGCCCTATTTCTTTGTAGAAATAGAATAGCATCCCAGCCGTAAGGCAGCCGTAAGGCAGAAAGGGAAAATTTTATTTAATTTTAATCGATTAAACAAGTTTTTACATAAAACTAATTGGCGTTTAGGTTGCGGGGACGTAGAACTCTTACCTTTGGAGGCGAAACTCGGAATTACATAAATTGATAGTAGATATTCAGACTATTCATGCTAAGTTGAATAGTCAAGACGGAAACAGCCGAGAACACAGATCAAGGTCCCAAATGATTGTTAAGTGAAATTAAGGATGTAGCATAACCATATACAGCTGTGAAGTGAGCCTGGCAGTCGCTACTTCTAAAGATCGTATGTAACAACGCAGCAGCAGCATAAAGACTGTAGCACCGAAAATTTAACGGGTCTTAAACAATCAACCGATATCGTGTTGGTATTGAATAAATTATTATACAATTTTTATTCTTTATCTAGGTAGTAGAACATTCAGTTAATCTATTGAGAAAATAGTGTTTCATTATTTTTTAGGCAACTGAAGAGAGAATGCTGACATGAGTAACGTTAAAGAAGTTAATAATACTTCTCGCCGAAAGCGAAAGGGTTGCACAACTAGATTAAATCTATGTACATGCGTGAATGCGGCCTCTAAGGACCCTAACCAAAGTTATGGCTGATGAGTAAATAGTAGAAAGTCCCTTCCCTAACGGGTTTAGTTTTAAAAAAATAAAATTAATGGACCAGGAAATTAATATTATTATAATCTTATAAATTTATAATAAATTTTTTTTATTAGTATAAGATATTATTACTACCGTACCCTAAACCGACACAGGTTCGTTGGTAGAGAATACTAAGGCGCAGAGCTAAAAGTTGTTAAGGAACTCGGCAAGATTACTTCATAAGTTAGACGACAAGAAGTACCACTTATATATTTTATTTTTAATCTATATAGGGAGGTGACACAAAATCGGAGGCCCCGACTGTTTACTAAAAACACAACAGTCTGCAATGATGAATATCATAGTATAGATTGTGAAATTTGCCCGATGCCATTAATATAAGAGAGGTCATTGAAAAATGTGACTAATTGAAAATCTGGTTAATAGCGGTCTTAACCATGAGGATCAAAAACCCTTAGGGTCCTCACTAAACTCGATAATTTGCTGGAATACCCTAAAGCTTTAAGTACTGCGCGCTGCTGCTGAGCAGCAGCAGAAATTTTTATATTAGCAGTTAAAATCTTAAAGATAATTTTACTAATGGGCAATCAGCAGGAAAATGAAAATTTAATTAAAAAAAAAAGGATTTAAAAAATAAAAAATATAAAAGGAATGACAAAAATTAACAATATTAAAAATATAAATTTCAGGGGTGTTCATAATATAAATTTCAGGGATGTTCACAATGTAAATTTCAAGGTTAGGGATGTTCAAAATCAATCATATCTTTATTTTTTAGGTGGCTTTGTAGAGGGGGAAGGTTCCAATTCTGTATCTATTTCTATAAATAAAAACTTTAAATTTGGTATAAATATTCAGCCTGTTTTTAATGTAAGTCAACATAAAAATGGATTAGATATTCTAAACTCGTTTAAAGAACTTTTTAATTCAGGTTCTGTAGTTGAAAAATCAGGATCTCCAGATATCTATGTTTATACTTTAAAAGGCTATAAACAAATAATTCAGCATGTTTTACCTTTTCTAGAAACTTATGTTCAACCATTTTCTTGTAAAAAAGAAGAATTTTCTATATTTAAGCAAATTGTTTTAGAATCTTCGGAAGGAAAACAAAAAGATAAGGATACTTTAATAGAAATGGTTAAACTTTGCTATAAATTACAAGGGAAAGGTAAAAATAGAAAAAGAGAGCTATCTGAAGTACTTGAGATTATAGAAAATAAAACTATCTATTTTGATAAATTGGAAATTAGTAAAGAAATTCAATTAAACCCTAAAGAGACTGAAGATTCTAAATAATATAAATTCAACTCTGCTCCGCGCTCCGCCTCTTTCTTTCTCATTTTTAAATTAAAAAAAACCTCAGAGACTAAAATTTCGAACAATTAAAAATATTAATTGATGATATAGTCCAAACTACTTAGAAATAAGTAGAAAAATGCCTAAGGTAGCAAAATCAGTTGGCCATTAAATGTGGTCCGGTATCAATAATGTAACGATGGTCTCACTGTCTCTACAACTTGCTCAGTGAAATTGAATTACCCGTGAAGATGCGGGTTATCTTCAGAGGGACGGGAAACTTAAATTGAAAGCCTTACTTATTTAAATATAAATTTAGATAGTGGGAAGGCCTGAAGATAAAAAAAAATATTAAATAGCGACTAGATAAGTTTATAATAGCAATGTGGTGAAAACCCACCTAATAATCCATTATTACGAGCTCAAACAGCAAGCGTTAAAATTTAAAGCTTGAAGCCTGTTTAAATAGAGCTAGATTTCTAAGGACAATGTAATGTGAATTCATGTAAGCTAATATTGTTTGGGGAAAGACTTCCCGTGTTTTTCTTAATGGATCTTAATACAATATTAGTATAGTGGAGTCCTAAGGAAATCATTAAAGTGTTATTATAGAAACTAGGTAAGCCCAATAGTGACCAATTAATTTATATATTGATTGGAGGTTTTATTCTGTAAAGATAAAATAACCATTAGTGGGTAGAGGAAATTCAAAAAAGCAAAGGCCTTATTGTAATGATAAGGATAAGTAAAATTTTACTAATCTGAAAGGATGCCTACTTTGAATTGGTGTTAAGTATAAAAATAAATAAAAATAAATTAAACTAATAATCTAATAATAATAATATGAAATTTGTTTGAACCGAAAAAAAATAATAAGAACCGAAAAAAAATAATAAGGTATTAATTGAGGTATTAAATTATTTAATTGGAATCAAATATTGAAAACAATGATTAAAGATATAATTAATAGAGATGACTTTACAGTAGCAAGACTTAATGCAAAATTAGAACCTTGGCAAGTAACAGGTTTAACAGATGGTGAAGGATCATTTATCTGTACTGTTACCGATACTTTGAAAGGTATAACAGGTACTACTGTAAATTTAGAATTTAAGGTTACGCAAAAATCTCATTCTACTGGAATATTATATGAACTTCAAGAGTTTTTTAATTGTGGTAGTGTTGTGATAGACAATAGAGAAACTGATACTAAAAAATATCGCATTAAAAGTCTTGAATCTATCTTAGACAAAATAATTCCTCATTTTGAGTCATATCCTTGTTTGACATCTAAACATTTAAATTTTAGAGATTGAAGAGAAATAGCTTTAATTATGAAAAACAAGGAACATCTTACTATTGAAGGAATTGATAAAATAAGAAAGTTATCATCAAAAATGAATAAAGCAAGATCTTTCGAAGATAAATATAATTATTGTAAATATTCTTTAGGTATGACTACTTTACCAAACGGCGAAATAGAAGTAAATTTTAATTTACCTGAACATTGAGTTCAAACTTATTTAACAGGTGAGTCTATGTTTTATACTTATTTGGCTGAAAAGAAAAGTAGAGATAGTGTATATCAAGGATGTGACTCTTCTCTAGAATTAGGTCAAAATAGTCATGACGTAGCCATTTTATTAAGTCTTAAAAATTTCTTTAAGGGTGGTTATATTAAACCTAAATATAATTATGATAATTTAGATCAATGTTTAAATTCACGTTCATTAAACAGATATGTTCTTAGAAATACAGAAAGTATAATTAAATTCGTAGATCAATATCCAATGTTAACTAGAAAACATTTAGATTATTTAGATTGAAAAAGAATTGTAGAATTAAAAAGTGCAGGATTTCATAAAACAGAAGAAGGTTTAGCTTTGATTAAAGAAATAATATCTAAAGTTAATTCTGGACGTGATTCTTAAATTCTAAATACTATCATTAGTAAATTTTTATAAACTTAATGCTTGAGCTGTATGCGATGAAAGTCGCACGTACAGTTCTAAGAGGATGTTATCGTAGTAATACATAACGTAGCCTCAACAGACCCTATGCAGCTTCTACTGTAGTTAGTTATCATGTAAGTCTAGAACAGCCTCCTCTAATAGCAAATAGGGATGTCGATAGACGAATTCTGGAAACCTTATAGTTTAGGCTGGGCTTATGTTTACCTTATTTGTATTCAATTCGAACAAAAAGGGAGAGTTGACTAATTGGCAGTTTGACTGGGGCGGTCGTCTTTAATAGAGTAGCAAAGTACATCCAAATTTCTCCACAAGCCCTTCCTTCGATTTCGAAGCTGGGGGCAAACTAAAAAACAAGACTATTAATTTTTAGCACAAATCCTTATTTAAGGATGTTAAATACAACCTCCTACTAAAAAAAGAGGGAGTAATTAAATTTTTCACAAATAACCTCTCTCCCTTTTTGAGATTTTAAGATATTAATAAAAGAGGAGAGGTTTTTAGTTAATTTTTAAAAAAGTTAATTAAGAAACTAAATAGCCGCTTAGTTCTTAGCAAAAATCGTGTATAATGTTTTTAATAATAGATATACACAAAAAAAGATTTATCTCCCCCGCGTATTATACTTTAATTTGATTTTATTCAGCCTTCCCCTCCCCTCTAGTAGGGGAGGGTGGTAGGTTAGTTTAATACGTTACTCTTTCTATTATTTATTTAATATTAGAACTGAAGTTACTCAATGTGAATTTATAGAAAAGCTTTTCCTATAAATCAGGGGGGATCGGAGCCTAGAAATAAAAATAATTAAAATTTTCTTCTAATCATAATTAGTATAATTATGGTAAGGTTTAAAATGAAAGAAAATAATTATTAGTTGAAAAGTTTTATATATATAATTTTTTAACAAAAGAAGTATTGAAGGTATAGCTAGACATTGAATGGAGATCAATCGACCAGTGAAGGGTTGCGCAGAGTTCAATGGCGGAAAGCATGCTTAACTGAAAGACAGATAAGTCGCACAGATACGTAAGTAGGGCATAGTGACCCCTCGCTATAGTATGGAATAGACGGGGATCAATAAATAAAAGTTACGCTAGGGATAACAGGCTGATCACCGACGAGAGTACACATTGTCTCGGTGGTTTGGCACCTTTTTGTCTTTTTAATGTTATTTTTTAAATTAAAGGAAAAAGTTTTTACTAGGAAATAATTAATATTTTTATTTTTTAATAAGAAGAGGTTCAAATCCTCACTAATCAATGTTTCAATTTATAGTGTTCCTTCATAAATAAGATTGATTATATAAAATATAATCAAACCCATTCACTATTAAACTTTGTAATAGAGGTCACCCAACCCTAGGTATCCTACCTGCCTGCCAGGCTACGCTGGCAAAGGGTAGGATACGCGTTTGTAAGGCGGGGGGGAGAGGTCCTGATTAGGCCGGTCGGAAGCTCTTACATTATTAAAGTAAAGTAAAAAATTGTATTTACCTTTTTATATAAAACTATAATATTAAAACATAAAATATAAAATATTGAAAAAGACATTGGGGAATTAAGAAAGTGATTTCTTAGTAGAAGTTTAGCTATATGTTCTGGAAGCTTATATAATATCATTAATACTATTCAAATTCAATAGTAAAAATTTAATGATTTATAAGTAATCAGCAAGAAATATTATCTTCAACGATCACACGCTAAATATCTAGGTATTAAATCTTTTGTACTCAAGATACTAGATAAAAATATGATCTAAAAATACTATACTAATACTTATAACTTATAATATTATTTATAAATGTTTTTAATATATGTTTATAAAGATAAGATAATATAATGTATAGGTATTTATATAGAATTTTGCGATGTCGACTTATCCTATCCTCCGGGAGTAGAACCTTGGAAGGGTTCGGCTGTTCGCCGATTAAAAGGGTACATGAGTTGGGTTTAAAACTCTAATTATTAAAATTTAAGAGGAATAAAAAAATAAATTAGATAAAAGGAATGAGAAATATTTTAAAAAACTATAAAGGTAGATATTATACCACAAATAATATAAATGGTCCATGTTCTTTGTCTGATTTAGGTAATCTTAATTCTATATTAATAGGTATTATGTTAGGAGATGGTAGTTTGTACAGGTCCTCACCTAACTGTAATGTAAGATTTGAAATGAGTTTAGGTCAAAAATATGAAGAATTTGCATTAGAATTAGGTGAACTTTTTAATAACTATATGAGTAATCCCGTTAAAGCCTTAGAAATTAAAGGAAAAACCAAAAGTTATACTAATTATAGGCTAAAAACAAAAAGCTTACCAGTGTTTGTACAATACTATGACATGTTTTATGAGTTTAATGAAAATTCAAATAAATTTGTTAAAATTGTACCTAAAAATATTGGTGACTTAATGAATCCTATTGTTTTAGCTTATTTGATAATGACTGATGGAAATTTTGATAAAGGTAGAAATAGGGTTAGAATTTACACTAATAGTTATTCTAAAGAAGAAGTAGATAGTTTAGCTAAAGCTATAAGTAATAATTTAGGTATTTATACTGGAGTTTTACATGATAGAAATAACCAATGGATTCTAACTATAGGTGCTAAATATTTAGACTTATTAAGAAATACTGTTTCCAAACATTTTCATAGTTCTATGTTATATAGAATAGGATTATAATTTTAATTAAATTTTATTAATTTAAACAAGCCCCTTCTTTTTTTAATATTATTACCTTAACCCCCCATGTGGCTTCGTAGGCCTTAAGGATAAGGTTTGTAATTTAAAATTTAAGAAGAAAAACCGGATTAATTGCAAGAAGGACTTTAAATATAATTAAAGTTAATTTGCAGCCAATCACAATAGAGTGATTACTAATTTTCTAGTAAATAAAATTATTGTGAAGGTTCAACGACTAATAGGTGAGTATCATTAACAATAAGCCTGACACGAATATCCGGCAATTATTAACTATAGTAATTGATGACATAGTCTAAACTTATTTGTGAAAATAAGATATTTAGGATAAAGAGCCTAAATGATAATACATTTGTTAATACGACGTGAGTCAGTATGGTCCCTATCTTCTGAAGAGATAACTAGTAAACGGGGGCAGACCTTCTAGTACGAAAGGATCAATAGGCTGTGTTTCTCTCGTGTACCAATTGTTTTTACTTTAAGACTATTATTCTCCAACTGTGTAACAATATGATTTCTGCTAACTTAGTGGGCTTTAGCTTATTTAGGTAGTGGCTAGCCAACTTCCTTCCCTAGTGTTAAAGCCGGGGATGGGGTTGGGATCAGGTTCACATAGATTGGAGGAATTAATTTTTTTCTCTTTTTATTCTTTTTAAGGATAAAAAGTTGAGGAATTCTTATTTTTTAATTTATGTTGTTATTTTTAAAAAAAAAATTAAATTAAAAAAGGTAGTAATTAGGAACGCATAGTTGGGTAGCCACAAACATAATAGATAAGTGCTGAATGTCTATCAAGCAAGAATCTAACCCCTAGATACTAAAAAACGGAACTTTTTTTAATTATTATTTTAACTCTAACATTTTATATTATAATGTAAATTTGTAAATTCTTTAAATTATTTAAATAAATATTTATTAATTTTTAGATCCTTTTTTTGAAAAGGTGGATAGGTAAAATCAAATTCATCAATTTAAAAAAAGGTAGGGTAATCAAGTTAATTTAATAAAAAGATTAATATAAAAAAGTTTAAACCGTTAATTAAGAAATAGAACATTTCTAGTTAGGCTGCAAATGTACTTACTGTGAAGTATTTAGTTTAGCAGTACTAATTTATAAATAAACTGGATGTTAAAGGTTGTTATTAAAAAAAATTATTTAAAATGATTTAGTAAATTTATTAGTGTTCCTCCCCTACCCTTCCCTCCCTGCCGTAGGCCAGGGAGGGAAGGTTGCGGACGGAAGGCCTAACTGCGGTACGCAGGAATAAGGATGGTAAGCCTGACCCCCAAGGTCTCCTCCATTATTATTATCCCTGTCATTCCTTAAAAACCCCTCTCCTCCACCTTCCCTGCCTAGGCCAGGGGGGGGGAGGGTCACCAAATTTTCCGTAGGGAGACTTGGTCTCTGAAGGGTAGAGGGGTGGCTTAGCCAGACGCTGCGCAGGGTGGCATAGCCTCCCGGCCTAGGCCGGGAGGGGTGTTCAGGGATGGCTGGTTGGTGCGGAGCAGGGAGGGATGTTCTAGAAACGAAGTGTATCAATTCTATCCCCTGCTGCTAGCTAACACCTCTAGCGGTAACTGCCATTTCCTCCTTCCTTAAGGGAGCGACAGGTTTAAAATAACCTAAGGGTAAATTTACCCTTCGCTACGCGGGAAAGAAATAGTGGAGGGCAGGGGGTAGGACTTGTTCATAATCCTCCTATTAGTAACACCTACTGCTAGATTGTACCACAGTTCTTATTCCAGCACCTAAGGTAGGGATAAATAGGAAAAAAAGGGGACCTTGTCAAACGGCCCTGCCATTTCGGCTTGGAACTGATCTAAAATGAGGAGCCGCGAATCCGTCCCGTTAGGGGAGGAGCGACACTCTTTTTTAAATCTTATTTCTCTACCGTAAACAGGGGACTCCACAACGTCAACAGGGACGGGTGCAATTCTCTTATCCTTTAGGCTACCTCGTTAAGCAGCCATCGAAAATCCTCCGGCGCCTAAACATACAGGGTCGCCCCACCTTGGCGCTACGGAGCCTAGGCCGAGAGGCCTGGCTCGCGTAGCGCACCCTCCGAAGGGAGGGTAGGGAGGGGGTAAATGTATAATATAAAAATAAAATTTTAAACTTAAGAGTGTAATATAATTGGTTAGTATATTGATCTCCAAAATCAAGCGTAGGTGTTCGAGTCGCCTCATTCTTGTAAATTAAAAAATTAAAAAAGGTAATAATATAATTATCTTTTTATTAGTGTTCTTCATATTTAAACAAGTTTAGTAATAATGGTTTTAGTAACAATGGTTTTATTAATAATGGTTTTAACTAATTAATTTCTCTCTTTCTTTAAGTTCTAGCTTACTAACTTGGATACTATACAAACACTACTACTACGCAGTGGTACCATTATTTATTAAGCCCATCCCTTGCTAAAGCCAAACGCAGAGGGGGGGCCCTCCCTCCCTTTTAACGAGGGGGCGCACACTATACTCCTCCATCCTTTATTTTTTATACTTTTGACTTCAGGTAAAAGGGGGGGTGAGGCCATGTTGTAATGGTCTTAGGCTAAGAATTAGGGAGGATGGTCAGAATCTATTACAGACCTTTATTCTAGGCAACCGTAGGTACACCAGTAGTCCTCACCCTCCTTTTTTAAGTGAGTATCCCTCTGCGTAGCGGTGCCCCCTCCTCCCTGGCCTACGGCAGGGCAGGAGTTGGAATCCTCCGGAGGGCTAACACTTGGAATTGGAAAGGGAGCTTGATGTCCAACCATCCCACCGGAAAGGGTTAGTGAGGAGTCCGTCCCGTTACCAAGACGCAGAGGGAGGGTGGTGTCATTTACGGCTATTTCCCGCCAGGATGTTTATATTTATTAGTCTTTAAGTAAAACAGTATTTACTACAAACCTCATCTTATAATTAAGAGTCAGCCACACATAAAAAAATTATTGTAGATATAATAAAACATTATATAAAGATAAATTATTTTAAAATTTAAAGGGGTCCTTAGCTTAATAGGTAGAGCATCTAATTGTCAATTAGGTTTGTCCCAGTTCGAATCTGGAAGGACTCGTTTTTTATATAAAATATTTATTAATTATTCAATCCATATTAAAATTTTAATATTTTTTAAAAAATAATAAATATAAGCCTAAATAATAAATATAAGCCTATAATTTAAGGGTAGAATAATTTCTTGATGAGGAATCTGTAGAAGTTCAAATCTTCTTTGGCTTAAAATTTTCAAATTTTAATTGATCTAGTCCTGGCCCTCCGGTGGGTTAGAGGTTTATAGGTAGACTCTCTGTTTATCTTTATAAGAGTGAAAAAAAGACAGGCCTTCACTCCTCCATCCTCCTGTACGGGGGGGGGGGGGAGTTAAGGCCCCTTTCCAAACCCTCCTTTTTTCTTCCCCCATCTCCCCTCTTCCTCGTGCTTCACCAGAAGGAGG
>Ga0116229_10000686_pt1 | contig 47821 bp, 27 predicted proteins | sample S1TSphgellanicum_3_FD_87313 | JGI IMG/M metagenome (GOLD analysis project Ga0116229, IMG submission 87313) | Host-associated microbial communities from peat moss isolated from Minnesota, USA - S1T2_Fc - Sphagnum magellanicum MG | ecosystem: Host-associated > Plants > Peat moss > Unclassified... | reverse complement strand
TATAATAATATGAATACAATAAGCAGAGAAAAGGAGATGGAAGCAGGCGGGAGTGGGGGGGGGGGGCGGGGTGGGGGGGGCGAGAAAGGGAAATAGATTGTGCAAAAGAGAATAAATAAATAAATGGTATATTCTACATTAAATCACATTGGTTTGGGGAGTGAGACATAAATAGAGGAAAATTGTTGGACTCCGGGTTTTACCCATTGTAATGCAAGAGACTAAGTTCATAGTGAACTTAAACATGTGGAGATACTTTGATCACAATATTAAGGAGATTAAGGAGGTCGAAGATATTTGTAAAATCTTGAAAAGTTAAGGTGGGAATCTTGTATTTAGCCAAAACATGAGGGATAGTGGTTTAAAAGTTGAGGTCAACATAGCAAAAAGGAAAGAAAAAATTTTGAGCAAAATTTGGAAATGCATTGGAATTGATACATTTTTGAGTTTCACCCAAAGTTTGTTGTTCTTTTGAAGTTTAAGAGAGGAAAAATTAGTGTTGAGGTTTCATGTGTGAGGCAAGGGAGTCCGGAGAGAGAGAGAAGCAAAAGTTTAGTGCAAGCCCCAAAACTTTCACAAGCTTTGAACTTCTCATAATGAAAGATAGATAAATGTGTGAGAAGGTGTGCAAAACGGTTCAAGAAATGAGTTTTGGATATTTTGATAGAGGTTGAGAAAGGCATGAAAAAGCTTTTGGCAAAGGCTAAGAAGGTAGGTTTAGCAAAGCTTCACAAAGGGTTTAGAAAAGCTCAATAGAGGGTATGTTTAGAGGATATTAACAAATGAACATGTAAAGATGTGTGCCATAGCTTGTTCATATGAACAACATTCAATATTGTCTCTATTTGAAAAGACATTTGTTAAACTAGCTTGATTTTGTTGTTGTTCTTATCACCCATTATATAGTTTAATTTGTTTCCCATATTTTTTTAATCTTCTTTTTTTGTTTTATTTATTTTGATTCCAAGACATCCATGAGAAGCAAACTTGATAGTTTTTTGTCTTTTTTTTCCAAAATAAACCACCTTTATTCAAATTGTGTCTTTTGATTGCGTTTTAGAATGTGTTTTATGATGTTGTTTTTTTGAAACCTTTTTGTTTTTTTGGAAGGAACGTGCACTTGCTCACATTTTCTAGAGGACATAAGATTTATTTTTTGTAGCTACAAAAATTATTAGTGATACAAACCAATTTTTTTGCTATTTCTCTTTAAAAATTTTATGCCCACATGCCATCATCATAAGGTCTTTTTGTTATTTGTTTTCTTGTAATTCGACAAAGGAGTGTAAACAAAGGTTTAAATTTGAGGTTGCCATTGAAAACATGGAAGGTGCAAATGAAATAACATGAGCCACATCCATTTGTTTATGGAACTATTTTTGAAGGAGTATTCTTAGAAATATTTTCACAAAAGTTTTGAATCCTTTTTTTTTAAAGTTGAATTTTTTAATACTATTATGTCAAGGTTTATGTAAAATATTTCAAGAAATATTTCATTTCCAAAAGTTGTGAACTCCATTTACAAGTCATTTTTGTGCTTAAAAGTAACCATTATAATGTTTAATGACTACTTTTAAAAACTTTTTATTCATTGGAATTTTTCAAATTAATTCACATGTTTCAATGATATATTGGGAACTTAAAAATATTAAAAAAAAAATTTTAACACCAAATTAAATCATCACTTTTAAATGTGAAAAGTGAAGCAAACATTACATTTGCTATGACTCATGTTTGTGTGACTGCACTTTGGAAGATCATGTTATTGCATTCACCTAATCAACTTCTAAATTAACTCGTTTTTTAAAATTTTTCGCCCCAAGTTCCTTTCTCTCTACAAATACCTATAAATAGGTATGCAAAAAGGGAAATGGGGGGAAATAAAAGGTGAAACTCCATTTCATTTTACGGATATTTCTATTACACCACTTTTGAAGAATGGGAAGGATATTAAGCCTATTAGGTAGGGATATTCGTGGATAGAGGGTGCCCACCAAATAAATGATCATGATTTTTCCATAATGTTTTATTTATCGTAGATTAAGAGTTAAACTTGTGAATGTTATGGGATTAGACCCAATATAGGCTAGTAAATTATTAAATGATATGATAATTGATGATGAAACTTTGTCAAACTTCATTAAAAATAATGCATTAATTAGGAAAGGAAAGGGAAGAACAAAAAAAGGGGTCAAGTCCAAAAAACAAACATCATCGAACCTATGTCCTAAACTTTTAATTGGTCATGTGAAATAGATAGAAAAGGAGAAGGGTGGGAAACTTAAAAGAACACCAAGCTTGAAAAAGCTTTCCTCGACAATAACGATTTGCTTTATGATGGAGTATGTGGCCAAAACTTTCTATAGAACCACCCACACCCTTTGCGTATAAAATGTGCACAAAACTAAGAAAGGTGAGCTTGTAGTGTTCTTGATTGAGCACATAATGTTAGCACATCAATGTAAAAAATTGTCACCATATTGGTGTAAGTGCCCAAATACGTTTATGGCAAGAGGGGAAAAATATATCCCATGATGTTAATCACAATAGAGCTTATCCATTGTTTGAACCACAATTGTCACGGCCACTCCACAAAAGATGGCAATTCACAAAATTAAATATATTGAAATGGGATCAACAATTATCACATCAACCATAATGTGAACTGCATCTATGGAAGACATAATATCAACCTACTAACATGAAGACTAGAGAGAAGACAACGGAAGGACATTTGTTTATTCATGTGACACATGAAATCGAACTTTTTTAGTAATGAAAACAAAAGCATTTGAAACAATGTCATGAAATGCAATGTGTTCCCCTCCATGGGAACTTTGGAGAAGGCATATCCCCATTGGGTCTATTGGATGGCCATAGATGGAGTCGGCAAAACTAATATCTACTAGATAGGGGAGACGAAACTTGGTGCTCAATGTTGAAAAGAGGATATTAAAAGCCATACAAAATGACAAGATGACTAAACAACCAAAAAACAAAGCATTCAAATTCAAACCTATGCAATATTTCAAGATTGAAAATTAACAATCATGTCGAAGATGATATTGGAAAAAAATGTTTGTGCAACTTTTTAAAATGTTTTCATGAAGATGATCCACTTCCCTCTTTGATAACTATTCAAAAGGAGGAATGCAAATTTGTGTTACAATGGAAAAAATTTGGTTGTTAACTTTAGGTGGGATTGGAATGGAACTAAATATCAACTAGTGCTTCCAACGACCTTCAATAAAAATGGGTATTAATCTTGCAAGAATCTAAAGGCAATAATTAGGGCCATAAGTGCCCAACTTTCAAGACAAGTTGTTGCAGCAATGACCTTAATGAAAATCATAGCTAACACCCCCCCCCCAGAGATGGGGAGAAAGACCTTCCAGCAAACTAAGGGGAATATGGACACTCTAAATAACCCATTTTCAGAAGCCTTTCAAAAACATATATGGGAATCAAATAAAAAAAGACCAACTAGTATTGGAAGCTCAAAAGGAGGAAGGAATGCATAAGTTAAAATGACATTTAGACAAAACATCATGAGAGGATCCCAAAAGCCATTCGAGTGTCCCTTAACTTTGGTGATGCATTTACATGCCACACATCCTTGTGCAAGGCATCTTGAGATTGGTTGCCATTTGCAAGCAAATCATGTGACGAATAAATAAAACAACATTTAGATGGCTCTTTCACACATTGATACTTGTTACATCACAACAAAATTTGGGGATTTTAGGGTACATGGCACATGGTAATGTAATATGGAAAGGACAAGATAGAATACCATTCCCCATTTTGCAAGATTATGTCCATTGCAGTGCATTCATCCATTTTTCCGGTTTCATAAATGTAATTGGTTTGAGGTCTTATTTTGACCTTTTTCCAAGTTTTTTTTCCCAGTGGAACATGTAATTATTTGCACATTACACTTTTTGCATTATTAATGTCTATTTTAATGTGAATCAATGACAAATGTGATTTAATGTGAATTGACAATGAAAAAATTGGTTATGCTGTGAAAAAGGCCTTGAAAAAAGTTGTTATCACTTAATGGAATAATCATTCACCCTTTTAAGTTCATTGTGTTTATGGTGGACTTGTGTCCTTGAATGAAACAAGCCCCACCCATAGTACATAAGAGAGACTTGTGTCATCAATTTTGTTTGGGCTATGGTTTTTTTTAAAGATTAGTCTATTGATTAATTGATGTGTAAGTTTAACACAATTAGCTTAAAAATTTGGATCATCATTGGGTTCAACTTAAGTATATCCCACACCAACATGGATAGTCTCTTGGTTAAAGTGATCATTAAAAAAAAACCCTAAAATAGAAAAATGAAAACAAAAAAAATAAAAATAAAAAAAATATATATATATATATATATATGATTAAAAAAATTTATCTATCTATGTTGTTCATACTTACCTATTCCAAGCCTAAGGACCTCCTTCCTTTCCTAACAATGATTTCACTTTATTTATTTATTTATTTATCCTAACATGTGCCTTTTCATGTCGATATGATGTATATTAAAATAATTTAACAATTTAACTCTTTCAAGCCAATCAATTTAACCTCTATTTATTTACATTGGCATGAACTTGAAACATGTAAAATAAATAATGCGGAACTATTGAAAACCATATGGGAAAAGAGAGAGAGAGAGAGAGAGAGAGAGGGTGCCCGGGAGGGAGTGGGGGGGGGATTTTTGCTCAAGTTTGCCTTTGGGCAAGGGCATTGCACTTGAGAATTTTAGTTTAAATTTTAAATTTTAAAAAAACCTAAAAAAACATTTTTAAAAAACCATCCATTGCAATTTCTACTGCCAACCAACGGTCACAAACTCGGACCCACCGATCGTGTCTCCCGCCGACCAGCGATCACAGAACCCGGTTTCTTTCCCGGAAAAGAAAGAGGTTAATTTTTTTTAACGCGGTCCCTTATACCGCGAAGAAGTAAAAAACCTGACGCGGTTTTGTTTAATACCACGACGAGGTCAACGGTCAACACCACGTGACGTACTTTCCAGCGTGCTAGTAGATAGGTACGTAGGTGGGACCCGCGTGGAAACTAGGCCAGACTGCGCAGGAACCGCGTGGTCCAGACTCACGGTTCCCACCCGCCCTCGTTTTCTTCTTCTTCTGCTTCCTGTACATCGCTCCTCCGCCTCCTCCTCCTCTTCCTCCTCCCCACCGGGCGATTTTTACCCCTGTTCTCCTCACTTCCGGCGACTGAAAACCTCCAAAGCCAATTGTTTTTGGAATTTTTCGTTTTTAATTTCTCTTTCTGCGGACGAGGCAAAACTTGTTCCCAGAATGGCACAAAACGACAACACTGTCTACAGTATTGCATGGCGGCTGAGGTAGGTACGGTGGAAGTTTCACGCTCCTTTAAAGGCCAGTGTACTTTTTAAAACTATTTATTGAATCTTGTCCCCGAACAACTTTAATATTGAAAAGGATCAAATGCACGCCCCCCACCCTAAACCCAAATGGCCCTCACAAGAATGACTCCTTAACATACTGAGCCGTGGCGATTATGAGAGGTGTTTTTGCTGCAGCCAATCCGTGAAGCTACTTTGCGGACCCGATATAGCAGGGATCAGAATGTCCCCTTACCATTGTGAGCCGTGGATTGATGAGACATGTTTTTCCGTGAAGCTACTTTACAGCCACCCACGTTCATATCGTAGATTCTTTAGCGAGAGACAGTGAGGCATATAAATATATGTAAACAGGGGTAGCAGCAGATTGTTCATCGTTCAGTCTGATTTCTTGAGGTCTCTAATCGAACGTTTCGAGCTGAGGCCAATCTTAAATGGAGATAGGAGAGTTTGCAAGTTTGGCGGTGGCAATTTTGTAGGACTCGGCCATACCTACCTGCTGTTCCTGAAACAAATGTGCGTTCCCTTCTTCCTCTACTCAGCAATTCATCTTGCCCTTGGCCTGTAATGCAATTCTGCATTATGGCCAGAGGTAATGTCGTGGACGTTCCAGCTAGGTAGGTCTGTCCGTCGCTCACATCATGTGGTTTGTGCTGCAGATCGAGAATCCATCAAGCATGGCCACTCGCTGTACCCCTAATCTTCCGGAGGCCCCTTACATCGCGATCTCTTCTCCCTCCATGTCCTCCACCGCAGAGTACCTGACGCTCCTTAAAGACGGGCAGCTCGCCTTCACTTCGAGGCAGAAGGTGCGATTGGCGACGCATGAGGTTGTGTATAGGACGGGCCTGCCCGCCGGCGTCGTGTTGCTCCGTTGTGCAAATCGGAGATTCTGGAGGCTAAGCGAGAGCGATTCGAGAATCCGGGCGGACTGGGAGAGCATCCCGGGCGTGAGCGACACCGCGTGCCATTTCACCACTTTTATGGTTAGAGAAGGGGTGATAGCATTTCGCTCTGTTCGAAATGGGAATTATGCCAAAAGATATCCGGACAGTACAAGCCCTGCGGACAGCTACAGTGCTATTACAAGTGGCCTCGATCTACAGTGCGAAGTGGTGGTGGGCGCGGCAACTGACACCGCCCTCACTCTCCCACGCCAAATCATGTTCAAGGGCAACAACGAGAAATTCATGGCCAACTATTCGGGGCAAGATCACAACTGGCAAAAATTCCACAAGTCCAGTTCGGATCTGTCGTGTGTCTACGAGGTGGCGCCTCTTCTCGACGGCTCCGTAAGCTTGAGAAGCATCGACGTCAACCGTTTCCTCAGGCGGAGCCCCACCTGGATATGGGCTGATTCAACATCCCCCATTTCCAACGTGGACTGCCATTACGAGCCTGTGAAGCTCAGCAACACCATGGTTGCCCTCAAGTCCATGGCCAACAATCAGTACCTCAAGCGCTCTACCAATTGTTGGAAAAGCTGCCTCTCCGCTGTGGGCAACAGTCTCGACGATCCTACCACCCACTTGATCATGAGCGAGGCTGTCAGTAGTCGCACTCTCTCCAACATCCGGTACCTACTGGACCTCGCCGAAACCAGCGAAATCGAGCTTTTATTGGTAGGCGAAGGCGCCCTGAAAAATCAAACCCCCAATCCCGCAGACCTCCAGGTGGCCGTTACTCTGCAGCAGTCTGTCACAGAGCACAAGAGCTGGTCCAACTCCGTCACGGTCAGTCTCGGAGTGATGACCAAGTTTCAAGCGGGAGTGCCATTAGTGGGTTCCGTGTCCGGCAAAATCACCGTGAGCTGTTCCTACACTCACATCTCTGAGTTCGGAACGAGCACTGAGAACACCGTCGAATTCCAAACAACCTATACCGTCCCGCAAGTGCCACCTGGTGTAACAGTATGTTCTTTTCACTCTTGATTTTTATTCTTGTTTACACCACCGACGAACAATACTGATCATCGATGTCACCATGGACTCTCACTTTGGGAACACTGCTAACTTATTTGCCGTTTTTTTACAACAGGCACGCGTGAAAGTGCAATGCCAGAAAGCAAAGTGTCGTGTCCCATTCACATACACCATGAAGGATACTCGGATCGATGGTGTCGATCTCCCTTATGAGGACCGCATTGATGGCATCTACGAAGGTGCAAATGCGTTCGACATAATGGCCATTGCATCCTATGACGAGTAAGTGCCATCGCATCCGACGACAAAGCCCGCTAGGTATCCACAGAGAGGATCTTGCCAGTGCATGTGGCACGTGGAGCTCCTCATTCCTGGACCGAGAATTGATGTATTGCTCATATCAAGCCACTAAAGAATAGTCGTCTAAGTTTGCTTGCATCATAGGCTAACAACATTAAGCTCCACAATAAACCTTGAACTCTTTAGTTGACGTACGCCTCACAGAACAAAATGGATGCTACAGTAAACTCTCTCTAAACTAATATCCTTGGGACCGGCCGAAAGATATTAGTTTATGGAGGATATTAGTTTACACAAATTATATGGGGGGTAACAAAAATCATTCCGGAACTTGCCAGAGCAGCATGGAAGGTCATGGAGGCTAGTAGAAGGTCATGGATCATTGGGGAAAGTAACCGAACCTTGTGGAGCTTGGTGGAGAATCAAAGAAGCACGTACATTTTAGTGTCATATATATGATGTATTAGTTTATAAAATGCTATGGGACCGGAAATATTGAAATATTGAATATCAGTTTATGGAGAATTATTAGATTGAATATGAGGCCTGTCACGGGCCTGTGCCCGCATATTAGTTTAGAGAGAATATTAGTTTACATAGTATTAGTTTAGAGAGAGTTTACTGTATATGTTAAAGCGCCACCTGGCAAGGAATATTCATGTTTAGGACAAGTCAAGCGAGGTATTAAAAAGCGTGCAATATTTGTTGGGGTTGTTTGTCCTGCTATGTCACCTCGTTCAAAGCGCAGTTCCTGGCCTAAATGTTAAAGCGCCACGGCGGCGTTGTATAATCCATATTATGTTGGTACAAGTCAAGTAGGGTAGAACTGTCCATCACCAATCACTACCCTATCATGGAACATTTATTTAGATCTTTGTCATCTCTGCTTCATCTCGAGTGATTTCAAAATGTTATGGGAGTGCTACCCAGGGTTCTTTTTTATAAAAATTAAAATGTGCATAAGTGGCAACATGATTTGGCCTTGAATATGCCTAACTGGCATCTTGTGTAATTTGGCTGAAGGGTTAGTTGGCTTGTCTATTCATTTGCTTTTGAGCTTGCCAGCTTCTTATATTCATGTTTGTATGTCTATCTTGCCACAACACTCCAAGCTACAATGGAGCTTTGCCATATTCTTTCACTTTTGTAATGCACATTACATATCCCTCAACCTTTTCCTTGCCAAGTTTTTATTCGAAGTTTTGTCACCTATTGTAACTTGTGTGGTTGTTAGTTTACTTGCAATTTTGTGCGAAGCAGTTGAAAAGTAATGAGCTTTCATGTTTGGGTTTCATAACTTTAATGTTTTTTTGTCTTGCATATTTATCTTAGTCTAAAAGTGTTTAGGTTTGTTTTGCATTGTAGATTGGTTGCTAGAAGAGTTATGTGCATGAAAACAATGATGGATTAACCATAAAAAATTTTGGGTTCTGCAAAAGTATGATGATTGTCTATGATCTATCTCTAGAATTTGGTGTTTGTTGCAAACTACAACTCATGAAGCTGACTTGTACCTTCAATCCTTGAAGGTTTTGTACTCTAATCCTACACTTTTGTTTTGAGGTCTTGATTTTTTTTAAGGATTCGAATAGGATGGAATAGGGCCAAAAATAGGGAATTCTTGGTTGACATTCATGAATTAGCATAGGTGAATTTGCAAAATTCTCCTCATATAATTTATGCATTTTCATTGTTTTCAAATGTTTGTTTTACCTAGCTATTGTGATTATCTACTTACATTCTTTTGCCATGGCTCCCAAGTTCTTGCAAGTTTCAATATTTCCATTTGTCGAGATTCCATTGTCAACAATAGTCCTCTTACATTTTGTGATCCAAATGGAGTTTCTTCTTCTCACTGTCCTCATCATGTCATGGCATTTCAAGGTGTATTCACAATTGGGGTACCAAAAAGGAATGACTTCTATTTAAAATATTACAAAAAATAACTTTGGATTTTTATTTATTTTACATTATTATAGTTGTAATGGATTGTTGTATGCCAATAGATAAAATAATGTCTTGTTAAATTAATAAAATAATTTAAAAATAATTTAGATAATATGTAAATGTCATTTTGATCCCTATAAACTAACTAAATCAAGTGTCTAAACTACATTCTAAAAAAAGGAATAAAAAGGAATCCATAAAAAAAATCACTGGTGAGATCCAACCCGTGGTTCTAGCATTGAAGGTAACTAGAATCAAACCCAAGGTCTGATTCCAAGTTAGTTTGAAAATTGGAATTGCATTGAAATTCTGAAAAAAAAAAAAAAAAAGTTTCAAGTGGGCAGGGGCTTAGACTCAAACCTTGCACATCAAAGAAAGAGATGAAAGCCCTTTGTTATTGAATTGTCAAAGTGTTTGAGTTAAAAGCGTGCAGATTTTATTATTATCCTAAATTGTGTTTCTATCTTGGTGATTATTTTTCAAAAATAAAAGTTCAAGTTTTCATATTGTTGTTTTTTATATCTTGAAACATCTAGTGTAGTTTAGAGTGTAGAAATAAGCTAGTTTGTATTAGTTTAACATTTTTATACCTTGTAATACTTTTTTTACTTGAAATAAAAATTCAGATTTTTCACATTAAATTTTTTGGTGTTTTGCATACTGGAATAGGAACTAGAGGTTACCTAGAACTAAAGATTACCTAAAATCGACCTAATTTGAAAGTTTAAAAAAAACTGGAATCAAAGTCACCATTTAGATTCTAAAATTGAAGCCAGAATTGAATCCTATCTTGAAACCGGTTCCTTGAAAACTTTAGGACCTAGAATTGAAGGTTCCTCTTAGAACCTAGGAACTGTTCAACACTAGTAAAAACCTAGCCGATTTTTTAATATAGTAGTGAATTACTAAGCACAATATCCTGGTAAGATTTTCAACAAGGCATCACAAACACGCTGGCCCTGCCAATAGATAAGATGTTGTGCATCTACCTAGTGAGTTCACACTCCAAACACCAAAACAATCTGTTCCAATCTAAATATTCTAAACACTTTCACCAAAGAAACCAGTTCACCTAATGTGAAACTGGTTCTAATAAGTTAAAACTTCCAAAAGTTGGGAAGTTATAAGATATTTGTGTTATATACACATATTTTTGAGACTATGAAATATGTTAAATAAGTTTACTTCAATATTTTTAGTTTAGTATGAAATATCTCAATGCATGAGACGATGGCCATGCATTTTTAAGGAAGGTAACATTTGCAAGGAGTGTCCACTTTCTATTTAGATTAGGCAAGTGGGTGGAGTTCAGGTTTGGAACAACATTTTCATGATCCTAAGGTTGGGTGGAGAGCTCATGATAAAGTCAGTGTTTTTATCATCTCTATTTTCTCATAGATTGGCTGTCAATTTTCAACATGGTGGATGTTTTATGACTTTTTTGTATGTTTTGAGAATTATGATTATTTACAAAAATTGGTTCTTCAAACATTTTGAGAAACCACAGTGTGGAAATCTGGAAATTGATAAAAGAAAAGGACAATTGACAAGGGGTTCAAGAATGGGTACCACAAGTACATTTCTTTCGGAACAATGCTTCAATCCGATGTAAATATGTGGGGTAGTCTTCATGAGGAGGAAAGTAGGTAGTGGATGCAGGAACTTTGCAATTGTCTGGACTGTGTCCTCTGCTCTCTGGAGTTGGGAAAGTGGTGGCCAAGGAGGTAGTGGACAACAGGAGTGTTTTGCTCAAGTCAACTTTGTAATTGTCGTCAAATGGATCTATCTGGTCCGGGTATTGATGTTAAATTAAAAGAAAGAAAGAAAGAAAGAAAGATGCAGGAACTTTGCAATTGTCTGGACTGTGTCCTCTGCTCTCTGGAGTTGGGAACGTGGTGGCCAAGGCTCAAAGCAAGGAACATGAAGGCCGCACGAAAGAGGGAGTTTTCAAACCAGACAAGAATATATGTGTAGTTAATGTCAAATGCCTTAATTGAGAACAGGGAGGACTTTAGTGCCAGCCTATGTGACATCTGTAGTTGCTTAAAATCAAGGATTCGGCCTACATATGCACCAACATGTGTAGTTGCTTAAAATCAAAGATTCGGCCTACATATGCACCAACATGTGTAGTTGCTTAAAATCAAGAATTCGGCCTACATATGCACCATCATGTGTAGTTGCTTAAAATCAAAGATTCAAGCCTGTACAACAAGTACATGTATTTGAGTCAATAACTGAAAAGTGCCCTTCGTTCTAAGAATTGTTCAACACTGGTTATCACCTTCAAGATTTTTCTTAGTGTAGTTTGAGAGATCTTCCCCCAACATTACGCCATGACCGGAGCACCTTCCCCTATACTTTCAAGATGTTTGTGTTGTTAGGGACCTATCTTAGACCTCTACGATTGATCATACTATATTTCATGTGATAACTCATGTAATTTAGCTTGTCATTTATGGACTAAGTTCATCCATGGAAAAAAATTGTCCATCATTATTTGAATCTATAATCATTACTTTTTCATTCATCATTTTCATTGACAAACTATAATTAAAAAGTCACATGCAAAGGTTTTTTGGACTATGGGCATGTTGGAATTTTATTTGGAAACTTAGATTACACATTCCCATCCTAAACAATAATAGGTCAAAGGAACACATTAACCAATTACTTTGAAGCAGAGGTGTAACCTTGCACTCAAGGCTAGTTCATTTCATATATTCATGAATTAGTATTGTACAATCTTGTGGAACATATTGATTTTATTATGCAAGAATGTATGTTCCAAACACAATAATTATTAAGCAATATGTCTTTGCATTATAAATTCATGTGTCCTACAAATTTTATGTCCCAATGATTTTTTTTCCACAAATCTTGTCATTTTTTTTACAAAAATTTGGGAATTTTTGGAATTTCTTTTTTCTAGTGTAAATTCAATAAAGTTTTTTTTTTCCCAGAAAATTTCGCCAAATGTCCTATGTCACAATATCAAAAAGAAAACCCTAGTCCCAATACTTGTCACACATGTGCTTTGAATTATTTTGCAATCCTGAATTGGTGGAGAAAAAAATTCAACAGCCAAATGCCAAAGATTTGGAACACAAAACCAAATACAATAGCCAAATATATGAGAGCATGTGAGCAAATACATGGAGCACGATCCAAGCTCGACAGAATGCGCGAGAAGCTTGGTCGAGGAATGGCAGCAAATGGGAAATCGGCGAGGCAGAAGGAGAAGAAGAAGAAGGATTCGAAGGATCTGATTACAGCAGACGCGGGAATATTGTCTTCACAAGGGAGCTTGGTGAAACGGGTGAAGAAGTGGTGGCCATTTCGACCTTCAAGTAGCTGGGAATCTGCTGCCATAGCTACTTGCACCATCTTCGTCTTCTGTGCACCTGTGCTGCTTTCTGGCCTTTCTGTTCCCGGATTCTTGAGTCTGTTCCTCATTAGTCTTTTCACATGGCGTGCATTCGAATATCAAGGGTTTCTCATTGTCGTTCTCTACTTCCTTCTTGTGAGTTTCTCCAAAATCTCGTCATTTCCCATGTCTGTTCTTTTACAAGAAAGAACTTTGCTGCAAGAATGTTCAGCATCCCAGTTCAGCATTGCCCAGTACTTAGACCCATAGTCTATTGAAATCTTCCAACCAAGAAGGATCGGGAAAACCCTAAACCCTAAAAGTTGCTCAAGAGCTCTGGCTCCACCTTGAAAGGATTCAGAATTGTGGTCATGAATTCAAGTTTCCTTGATGGTCTATGCATGCAATCCCAAGACTACTCTTGTAACAATTTTCTCGCCGCAGGCAATGACAGAGAAGAGTGGAAGGAGAGGGCTTGGGAGTGTGTTGGGGTCAGGTGCAGTAGGTGTGCTATGTGCTTTTGCAGCCATAACTGGGCTGGGAGGCTGGGAATGGGAAGGGCTATGGAAGCTAGGTTTCCTGACAAGTTTCTGCACAAAGCTTAGTGACACGATATCAAGTGAAATTGGCAAGGCTTATGGCAAAACCACGTCAGTTCACCTTCTCTAATTGTCCTCAAAAAGTTTGAATCTTTCCACACCCAAAGATCAAGGTGAATTGATTGAAAGGTTTCTTCTCATCCCATGGGTATATCAAGATTGAGCTCTCTGCCAGATGGATTCAATTGCAGACTGTGGCCCTGGGTTCTGTGACCAGGTATCTAGTAACAACAATGTCTACAGTACCACGCGGAACTGAAGGGGCAGTGAGCTTGGAGGGCACACTTGCAGGCTTACTTGCATCAGTGATTCTTAGTGCTGTTGCATGTGCCCTCAACCTGGTACAGGATTTTTGCACCCTCCCTCTGCATATTGTAACCCTAATAGTCTCTTCAAACATTGTACTCTAAGGTTTCCCAGGAAGTGTTACTGAAATTGGATCTCCTGTTCTTTTCTGCAGACAGATCAAACAGGAACTGTTATCTGTGTGGTTACTGCACAGATAGCAAATCTATGTGAGAGCTTTATTGGAGCTGCATTACAAGGTCATGAAGGCTATGAATGGGTACTCCCTCTCCTCCTCCCCTTGATCCACAAACTACTGCTTCCCTGCTCATTCTGAATGCAGGATTTGTTGGATTCTGTAGTTGACTGAATTAATCTCAAACTTTGATGCAGTCTCCGGTTGGCTGCCAGATCACTGATGGTGTTGTGAATATTGTTAACATTATGATTGGAGCAACACTGGCCATTTTGATGAGAAGACTGAATGACAAAATATGGAACTCCCAGGAAAGGTGAGTACCATTGCCTTGATTTGCAGTATTTATTGGAATCCTTGGGTCAAAATCGAAGGGTAGGATAATTCTTGAGTTGCATGCTAGATATGCAATGTTGATAGATTTTCTAAATTTGTGTATGGAACAACCAAGTGCATAACATCTTTTGGCTAATATTGGCACTACACTGGTTCTTCTTTTTTCTTCACCAGTGAGGCAGGGGTTTTGTGAAATTCTTTTTACTGTCCCAAACAGGGTATTAAATAACCTACCCACCACTAACAATTAGTAGTTTCTGCTGAATTATTTGATTTATTCAACAAAAGGGGTCTGGCTGCCCCATTTTTTCCAATATGCAGTGGTAATCTAGTGGCAGGGAAAGTCATTAGTTGGGTTGGGAGTTGGATCCTCCAATTCTTTGGCATTAGTCCTTCTGAATTTTCTGTTTTTTGGATTTCCCTTTTGAGAATTATTTAACACCATACCTTAGTGGCAAGTATGACAATTGAATTTTGGAATTTTTTACCACCAGCCTATTATCAATTTGCCTGTTTAAGCAATAGCCTTGGTTACCAATTTCCACAATCATAATTTTGATAATTCCCACTTGTTATGCCTAAGGGTCAATTTTGAATTGGCCAATTATAGGTTTTTAAAAGGAAAACTTAACCCCCCCCAAAAGATCTTTGATTGTGAAATGAGTAAGGTGAGGAACTGAAGGATTTGTTCATTCCACTAGTGTCACCTAAGTAATCTTAGATTGCCATACCATCTAGACTATAACAAAAGCACTCCTGCTCAAATGTGGACAAAGAATAATTATAATCACACTTTAGATGGAAATTTGGTATGAGCAAAATCACTAAAATGTCACTCGGAAGCACTATAAACAACAATTGACCAAAAACTACAACAATCAAAGGTTTTTTTACAGGATCCAATCATGTCACATTTAGATGCAAAATTTTGAGGAATACAATTTGAAAGCAATTATAGTAGAGCTTATATACAAGTGGGTACCCTCCCATAGTCCAGAAGATAACATGGTTGTACTTACTTCAGAATTGGCCAGCAAGTGGTTGGTATGCAGCAGGATTGATCACATCATCAATCTGCAAAATCATTTTTACCATCTTTGTTGCAAAAAAAATTGTTGTTTCCTTCCTATCAATATATCAATGGGGCTGCAACGCATAATTTTCTGCCAAAGCCATTGGGAACATGTCAAGGGCATCTACAAAAACTCACATTGTGTATTGCTCCACCCCAAGGACTTTGTCTACAGCTGCTTCAACAACCATGGAGCAAGAAATCTCTACTGAGCCGCCCCCACAGGTAATGGAATTTTCCTAGATCAGGTTTCAAATTTGTGCCCTCACAACCATCAAGATTTGATGCCCTATGCCCCACATGCAAAAGGCTATGCTAGATAATAATAAGGTTGGCAGTAATCTAATTTGAGGATGTGGCACACAAAGAGAGAGCAACCTTTAGATTGGCATCTAGGTACTCAATATAGTTAAGCCAGATCTTTAGGGTGACAAGAAATGCAGGTAAAAGTAAACAAGCTTTTATAAAGGTCATGGAGATATCCAAAGAGCAAAAATCTTCAAAACGTGACAAACTAATTAGGCAATTAATATTGCCATGGAACAGATGTGCACAATAGCCTTTTCAGCTTCTCTACACTCCAATTGGACTTCTACACTGGAAAGATGCTCCATTCTCATTAACAAAAACTTGGTCATTCAAAACATCATAGAAATCAATAGCAATATTCTGGTTTGTTGAAGTTGATGTATGATGTGTTTACACCTGATGCTTCTGGCTGTAGAAACATTTCCATACACAGAGAGGCAAAAACTACATTAATAAATGTCTAAGAGTGTCCTGCAACTTCAGTAAAGGATGGCATGAGACCTTTCAAAGATGTCCATGCTGCTGCTACTCAAATAGAAAACATATATATTATCTATGTATCCCTGACATTCTATATTCCCAACCCATTATATATAAATTCATGAACACACATAGGTCTATGTAAAACATCAAATTAGTCAACACATGATTTAAGGAAACAGACGTCCAATGACAATAATCACTCCAAAACCCTAACTAGAGACAAATAGAAACATAGACAGAAAAAAATCACTACATAATGAGGCACAACAGATTGAGTGTTCCTTTCTATGTTATTTAGCTATCTATACATACAATTGAGCTATTATGTAGCTATTACCATGCCCTTTTGCACCTTTCAGAAAAAGAGAAAGAAAGAGATAGTGGGAAAGAACTGATGTTTCCTCCATTCCTACACTTATGCACATAGATGCCCATTGGTATTATCATAAGAGTATGGAATAATCAAAAGCTTGAAAGCAAAACATTATTATAAAACCACCTTTGCATTGCTTGACTAGAAATCCACATTAAAGAAACAAAGACAAACAAGAATCACTATAAAACATTATGCCAAGAATTATCTGAGCAAAGATTGAAATTTTTCCCTTCTCAAAAAATTGAAACAGGATTGAAATTCAAGTTGATGATGATGACAGAGAATGTGAGAAAATATCTATGAGGCTCAAAAGAAGTTTAACATAAGAATTTTCAGCACTTGAGTTGTGTAACATTAATGACACGTTAGATCTCTCAATGAGCAAGCCATCTTACGATAGCACTAAATTGAAAATAAAATTCTGCAACCCTCCAAACTATTCACAAAACCTTTTTGCAAAGGAAAACCACACAAATGCACATAATAGACACAAGAAGAATCTCAAACTTTACCTTGGAATCTCTTGGCCCCTTGTGACAACTTGCAAGTTCATTCTTTAACAATACCTTCTAAGTGATGATGAAGTCATGACACACACAAATAACAAAAATTCAGGATAGTGAACTTCTACGACAATTATCTTGTTGTAATGTTGAAACAGAAAACAGACTGGTGACATAGTGGGAACAAATGTAGAGGAAGAGATTTGGGCTTCAAGGATAAAGAGATGTAGAAAGAGGTCTTTCCGGACAATGGGTGGCAAAACTTACAAGCTTATTTTCATTGTTCTCAAGAACAAAAAATTTCCAAAATCAATAGGGTCTACCATCTCTACTACTCCACAGAACTGCTCACTTGCATTGACCTGCAATGACAAAAACAACATAGTTGATGAAGATGTAAACACACATGGTTTTGAGGAAAATGAGATCATACACCCTATTTGTACCTTGTGCACATCAGTTGATGGAATTGAATTTGATTTTAAGAAAAATATATGTGGGTGCCTAAAGGACATACTAAAATAAAATAAATTAAAATAAGGGTATTTCCTTCCTTCCCTTCTTTGGCACTAGCCTCATTTTGAGCTTCCAGAAACAAATTACATGGCTTTCTGCTGGAACTACCCCTCCTCCCCACACTCTCAATGCTGGAATTTTCTCTACCAGCAGGAAACCCTAATAATCAGAAAAATCATAAAACCTGGTACATACAAAGAAAATAAAAATTATCATCTATAAATTGCCATTGCTCTCTCTCACTCACACACACACTCTCATGCTCTCATTCTCATACTCTCTTTTTTCATGCACACACACACTTTCTCTCTTGCACATGCACATACCAAATCAACTCGCATTAGATTTCTCATTTGTTTTTGTAGCACCCTCTCACACACACATGCATTCTTTTAAAGAATTTGCTAAGATTTTTTGCCAAAAAATTTGCTGAAGAAATTTTTTGTACACTCTTATATCAACCTATTGATTGTTGGTGAAGTGGTTGTTGCATTCTTCATGTGTTAACCAAGGGACAAATCCTCTTTTGTGAATAAGTAATTATTTAATTTAATTTAATCAATTAAATTTTTTAAAAAATAACTATGAATTAAAAAAATAGACATGTGGTAAATGCAAGTTTAAAAATCAAAATATTAATAAAATTTACAATTGCAACAAATTAGCCATTTCTTGAAAGCCCAGGTTTTAGCATAATGCATGCTCATGTTCTAATATAATTAACATTGCTTTTCCAATATAGATTCTCTTTTCTCATTATCTTGAACCACGGAAACTACCTTTTTTTCCAACCTCTTAATGACATGAAAAATTTATTTAAAAGCTTTAATTTTTGTAATTTTGAAATTGGACAAATTTTTTTCCATCCCGTGCCCACACTTTCCATAAGCACCTTAAGTTGATTACAATTATAACATAATCATATAATTTCATCAAATCAAAAAATTAACCAAATTCAAATTATTAATTCATAAAATGAATAAACAATAATAGCTTTTTGATCAAGATGTTCTTAAATCAAAATGACATCATTTCAAGGGTCAAATACATTACAAGGCAAACAATGTGCACAAATAAAATTCAATATTTAACACCTTTCTTCAAAATATAAAAAATATTATACCTTAAACTGGGAATTGTCAATGGAAATATCGATTACATCAAAAACATTTTTTTTTTATAGATATTGAATAAATATAGAAAGACATTACAATGCATTCCTATGAATGTTTTAATCAATTTTAGTGAATTTATAAAAAAATGTGTCATTTTACAAGACATAACACTAAAAAGACTTCTTAAAAAGGTCATACTAATAATACTTATATCAAAGAATTAAATTTGATATCATCATCACATATCAAAATCAAATATTTTCAAAACATTCACAATCAATGGGTATCATCTATAACTTGCTTTAACTTTTTGTTTCATAACTTTAAAGCACAAAGATAAACATTTGACCACTTAATTATTAACCTTCGCTAATCACAAAACAATGCGCAACTTAATATGCAAAACATATATATAACATTATCATGGACACATTTCATAGACGAATTCATAATCTTATAAAATATTATTATACAAAACATACACAAAGTTGATTTCAAGAAGGGATCATTAGAAATTGTGACATTTATTGTAAAACATAATATAAACAACTTAAGAGAGGAAAAAAAAATCTTATTGAAATCTTAGAATTAAAAAATGATCATTTAATTATAATAAATGATAATTTAGACAATAACATCATTGATAACAATGTCATAGATTACTAGCACAAAGAATTTTAATGCATTAAAATGATGAAAACATCCTTTTTAATCCAAATGAATGGTTAAACTGAGCTAAATATCATGCTTTGCTATGGAACCCAATGAAAAAGTATTTTCTATCCATCCATCATCCATCCCTTCATGGTGCGCTCGCGGGTCTTCGTTCGCTGTAGCCACTGCAGCCTCCTTTCGTGTTTCTGACGTTTTCGAGTTTATTTAGGGTTTGCCGTTTTTGGTTTGTGCAAAGATTGCTGGCACGAGATTCTTTACTCGCGGCATTTTGTTTGTAGATTTGTCTACGATAGCTCCTGTTGCTCTTTTCCTTTTCGCAGATTTGTTTCACGTTCCCCATTGATTCTATTTTTTTATTATTTGTTTGCGGGGTTCTAGGAGGGACAGGTGCAATGGAAGCTCGGGAAGTTTGGGGGAGTGAAGAAGACTGAAGAGAGGCTTTGTTGTATGGTTCTGAGTTTTGTGGACCGTTGTCGTCGTCTCTCAGTGGTTGTCGTCGTTTTTTATCTTCCGATTCTGCTCGATGCATGCATACAGAGCTAACAATCGTCAGATTGTGTGGTATAACCTGTGATCCACACCAGGAAGAAGCTTTTAGGTCAAGAGCTTGAGAGGAAGATGAAGTATGGGAAGTTGTTGCAGACTTTGCTTGAGGATTTGCCGCCGGAGTTCAGGGACAAGTTTCTGTCTTATAAGCAGTTAAAGAAGCGGATTAAGCAGTTTTTGGACTCCAATTCCTTTCCGGAAGATGCATTTGAGCCTGCACCTATTCAGGATCATCAGGAGCTGGTTCACAAGCCTACTGTTCTTGGTTCAGGGCTTCTTTACAGGGAGAATCCTAGTGCCGTTCATGGTGACAATATTGCTGAGGAGAACGCGAATTTGCCTCCTGGTTTGAAGAAGGTGGAGACCTTAGAGCTTGTTCATGAGGATCGTGTTAGGGAGAAACCCGACGGAGCTTCTGAGAGAGAAGAAGTTCTAGATCCTATTAAACAGTCTCTGGTTGTGGATGCAAGGCAAGGGACGGATACGGGACAGGCCATCGGGGAAGAGGACGTCACCGTTGAAGAGAAGGAGTTCATCAGGCTGCTGAATGTTGAGCTGGAGAAATTCAATTCCTTCTTCACCGAAAAGGAAGAGGACTATGTCATTCAACTGCAGGTCAAATGCTCTTTCTGCAGGCCTCTTTCTTCTCTTGTCTGTAGTCGCATCTCTGCCAAAGCAGACAGACCTTGCAATCATCGTCATTGCATTTTCTCCTATTGAATTACACCATTTACATTAAGGTCCAGTCAATCCTTCTGAGCTCTAAAACCATTGTCTCTTTCCCAGGCCTTGTTTTCTCTGAATCTGCAGATTGAACTTTCGTTTTTCACGGTTAGCTACCACTGTATTGTTCTATTTGAAACCATCAGATGGCTTCTTTCCTAATCCTTGTTTCTGCGTCTGCCACATCCTGGATCACTTTTGTTTCACATTCACAGAGGAGTGCATTGTTCAGCATGATTTGATCTTTTTCAGAACAAATCTGTGCACCACACCTTTTGGCACATTGCATTTAGATTAGGGTTGCAGTTTGGACTGGATTGCATGTGGTGGAATGAGCTGTCTGGAAAGGTTGCAGGTTAGTGGGTTTGGTTTCTGGCCCATCTTTCAGAATGACCACCAGAAGCAGCTACCTGTGCCTGCTCTCATGCTTTGAAGGTAATGTACAGGGTCACAGTACAGAGCGAAAGCCTGTGGGTTTTGGGGGTTTCCAGATTCAACATGAACTGACTCCAGAGGGTTTTGAGTTATATGCCATGCCAATGATCACCAGTGTTTGGATCATTTGCTCTGTCTGTTTCATGAATTATTCAAGCATAAATGCATCCTGGAAAGTGTGCCATGTGCTTTTTCCTGGGAAATCACCATCAATTTTCATTTGGGGAAAGTTTTGTCTGCCACTGACCCATGTTGTCTGTAAACAACTATGTCAGATCCTGACCAAGGCAGGTTTGAGAGTGCAGGAATTGAAACATAGGCTGGAGAGTGCAAGGGTGCAGTACAGTGGTCATATGCAGGACAGTGATGCAAGTGAGGAGCTTCTCAAGATACATACTGACCTTGTGACTTTTCATGGTGAGGTTGTGCTCATGGAGAATTACAGCGCACTCAACTACACAGGTAAGTAGTGAAACCATAGTCTGTTTGAATCATGGGTACATAAGCAAAATCCCAGATCCTGCCCATTTCAGCCAACTCAGCTGTGATGTAATTGATGAACCAGTCATCCAAAGGATGGGAGCCAGGGGGGGGGCTTGATGTTGTTCAGGAAGGACAACCATTCTGCCCTCTTTATTACAGTGGGAAACTGTCCACCTATGAAAAATCTATAGGTGAAGAGGACACCATTCTTGCTTGCAGGCAAACTGGTGCTCTTCCTTATAATATAAGCTACATCTCTGAATTCATTCTACATTGGTGAATACCCTAATGAACATCATGTGCACTGTGGTGCAGGGTTAGTAAAGATACTGAAGAAGCATGACAAGCGGACAGGAGCAGTCCTACGGTTGCCATTCATTCGCAGGGTGTTGTTACAACCATTTTTCTCAACAGAGCTCCTCTCGATGCTTGTGCAAGATTGTGAGAGCTTGCTCTCATTCTTCCCTCCCTTGCCCACTGTAGAAACATGTGCTGTTCAGAGGGCGGATGGCGAAGGGTGGGACTCCAATGCAGAAGTACCCAGAGATGTCCAGGAGCTTCTGCTTCTAAGTGGTGAAGATGCCCAAAACATTTACAAAAGCTCAATGGCAGCACTCCGGACCTTAAAGGAGATGCGCAAGAGGAGCTCCACAGTCAGCTCCCAGTCACTACCACCATGCAAATTTTCACGTAACGAGACAATTGATACAGTTATGAATGAGACTTTGAAGCCAGCACCTGCAGTTTTTGTTTCTCAAGCATTATGAGTTACTCTACAGGACTATGTAACAACATTTAGAGTAGATTTGTCAGAGGTTGAGAAAATGAGTAAATCCCAAAATTGTCGAGAAACCTGAGTTTTGGAAATGCAAAGATTTTATGGAAGCTTTTACAATGTTCAAAAGAGGGTTCTAAATATGGGTCAGAGATTACATTATGAGACATGTACATTCAAAAGAATTGAAAAGTTTCATTGGAAATTAGGTTGGTCAGTTGGGTGTCTATCTGCACCTAAGTAGTTTGACAAGTAATTTCACAGTTGGTTTGATCAGTGATGGCTGATGAGTTTGTTGCAGATGTCACTTCCAAACTCTGCAAAGTTAAGCCATGGTTTCCTTGGATTGTCAGAGAGAAGTTTCCTCAACATGTATTATGGGGATTGAACCCCAAATGAATCAAAAGTTATGCAGTGTGATTTTGGTTAACTTTTGGCATAGCTGCTTGGGTGTACAGAGACTTCCTTATTCACTTCTTTTAGCTTCTTGTCGAATGCACATCTTGTGACAAGTAATTTCACAATGCATCTTGAACGAGTTCAAGATGCAACAAACAGTGGGGTTTTAGCACTCCTTGACAATCCCCAGTTGTTTGGGCATAATCTCCATAGAATCATCAACCCTAGGGATCATGAACTAAAGGCCTGTGCATGCAACAAGCTGAGAGCAGTATGTTTCGACTGCTGGTTTCATAATGAATTAGGCAGCAGAGGTTGCAATAGTGGAGAGCAGGAGCAGGGCCCGCTTTTAACAAATAAGAACCTCTAATTGCAACGACAGACAATTGACATTCCATCTCATGGGAACAAACCACAAGCCTAACAATATGAATTTGAACCAGAGTCAAAGGGGGAGAACATGGCTGGCCTCTTGAATTCTCCAAAGCTGCTGCCTAATCCTTCAACATCAGGTTCTTGACCTCCCAGGCTTTCAGATCCTGATCTTTCAGGTGCATGAAAAAACTCTGATCCTTTGACATGTCCAAATTCTCCAGTCTCTAATCCTGTGACATGTCTGTAATCTCCAGTCTCAAATCTTGTGCATCCTCTTCTGGGTGTTGCAAACTGCAGCTTTCTCCTGGTGTCATCCCACTGAGGATCTAGCAATGCAATGCATTGATCTCTGGTACTTTTCTTCCCGTGCATCCAGTCTGCACCCACCTGTGAGATCCAGTCATCATCATCCTTCCTTCTCTTCCCACTCATGTGTAGCAGTGAACTTGGATCAGACAAGAGTGTCCTCCCATTCAGAGCTTCTTCTCCTCCTTCTTCCCTCCTGCTCATCCACTGAAACCCTAATTCACATACCCATGCGGATTTCTGCAGCTCCGATCTGCGGCACATTTGGCTCTGGCTCCACTTGTGATTCTTAGAGTTCCTCTGCCTGTTCACCCATCTGTACCCCACATCAGCCACCCAAGAATCATCATCCAATTCTTCCTCAACGCATGTCCGCTTCCTTTGCAGCAATTCAGAACCCAATTCCGCAACCGATTCAGCAAATGATCCATTCCCGTTAGAGTGGTGCGTCCTCCTCTTCGTCCACGCGGAACCCAACTCAGAGATCCCGTTACCATGCTCCACCTCTCCGTCCTTCCAAGCCCTATACTTCAGATTCGGCTGCGGGTGGTCCGTTCTCGATGCCCATCGTTGTCCTTGATCCAAGTTTCCCCCTTGAAACCGTTTTCGAGTTTCTGAAGCAGATCTGCATCCATTTGTTTTCCTCAAACTCGGCCGGGTGCTCATCCACTGCAACCCAAGGTTTGAAATTCCTCTCTCTTCATCATCATCAGCAGCAGCAGCAGCAACTCCCGGAGTCCTTCTCCTGGTCATCCACTCAGAACCCACTTCACAAATCCAGCTAGGATCATCATCTTCCCTACTCCTCCTTGTCATGACTCACGTCGCAATCTTCAAACACTCGCTCTCACCAACACCATGTCTCACCAAATATCTTCCTTCCTTCCTTCCTTCCTTCCTACTTGCTCGCATTACTCTGGGTACTGATTGACAGCCCTCTATGAGTACGGGCACATCAAGGCGATTCCATAATGTTTAGACTTTAGTCGAGACCAGTGTTGGGCAGTTCTTACTTATTATTGTGTGCTCAACAACACAGGCCACACTAGCTAGTTGTATTCGGTAGCCTAGGGTCAGTTTCCACATTGGAAAAACGAATAATTTTTTTTTTCCAAAAAAAGAATTCGCTTTTTAACCTTGGAATTTTATTTTTTCCATCATCTACTATAATATTGTGATATGAGTAGCCACAATAATTATTCAGAATGTAGCCTATGATAATTATGATGATTTTCAATGTGTCGACTTCATATTTTCACAAAATTTCATTTCACTAGTTCGAGGATTATTTAATGATGAAACTGTCCTTAGGGTAAGGTATTTGTTTCAAGGATTTACATATTAATGTACTATGTTCCACCCAGGAATGCAAGGCTCACCAGCAACGTTTCTTTTACTGGCGAATTTTAGCCAAATCCCTACCACGTGACCCCCTGGCTACCCCTGAGCTTGAAAAAAAGTTGAAATTTTGAAATAAGTTGTCGAATTTCTATTTAAGTTCCAAGAAATTCACATGACCACCCATGAAAAAAAGACACTTGTTGTCATTGTGTGACCTCTACTTGCCATTTGTATGTGCCTATTTATTCCTTGATAGTGATAGGGTTTGCAAGATTCTACTTTTGTTAGGAAGGAGGAGTCGGCTTTTTCTTTCATTTATGCTGCTACTTTCATCACATCTTCTCACCTCCATTGGAGACGGAGGAGTTGTCAATATCGCTAATGTGCATAGTTGGTCCGCCAACTTCATTTACTATCTCTTGTATGCCATTGCTAGGAGGCTCTTTGATGCGAATTCATCGCTGAAATTTTCTACAACAACAAAGCTTCAATCGCCTCATCATTTTGTGCAAGTAAGTTTCTCATCTTCCTCCCCTTTGATTTTAGCCATAAAGTTCAAATAGTTTCTCATGATGCACTAAAGTCTGATGTAATCGCTGACTCACCAATGGGTTGTGACTATGGAAATGTGCACATTGCATCTGTTGTTTTGAACTTTGAAGTTCACTAACTTAAGTTTTTCAACGCTCAACATTCGTTTTTGTACATTGTAAGAATTAAATTGTTTGTGAAATGAAGTGGCATTGTTTAACAAGTCTTAAACAACTTGTGTGCAATATGCATTGTTGGATTTTGTACTTTCTTTTAAGCTTGGTACAATAACATCAATGTTGATTTTGTTGTAGCCATGGTTTGTAGATCCAAGGATTGAGATTGTGAACATTGAAGACTAGACTTTGGAAATCAATGCATTTGAACGATTAGATGTATATAAAACAACTCCAATTTTGACTCTCCACATGCGGTAAGATTGCTGCACTTTTAACTCATCGTTCATTGAGTCATTGAATCCAATGGTTGCTACCAATGCTTAGTGATTGATGCCGACGCTTGGTGGTTTAGTGGTTGATGCCAATCTTAATGGTTACTACCATAGGCTTAGTGGTTGTTGCCAATGCTTAATGTTAGTGCTTAGGGGTCACTGCCATTGTTTAATGCTCACTACTAAACTCTATTGCTTACTAGCTTAGTGGTCACTATTAAATTATAATGCTTAGTGCTCATTATGAAACTCTAATGTTTAATGTTCATTGTTGAGTCACTAACACTTGAAAGTTCAAGGTTTTTGATTTGAGGTGCAAAATTTTAACTTCTATTTTTATTTTTGCATTTGCCATGGCACCACCCTTAGTTGTGCCCAAAAACTTCAAACACAATTTTTTTTCTTTGATCATGTTCTTGTGGATCCTTCTATTGTTGCAAATTCTAGCCAAAGTGTTAAGTTTATTGTTCTGGTTGTTGATCTAACCCAAGTAGAGGTAGAATTGGTGAGCAATAAGAAGGGAAAAAATGTATGAGATGAATTGTCGTTTCCAAGACTCATGGGCTACAAAGCTGTTTTAAGTAGAATCTGTTGTGGGTGTTGATGGGAAGGTCACACAAGTTAAATGCAAAATGTGCATTTTCATTGAAGGGGAAAAAAACTTCTTGTGCCTAAGTTAGATTTGTTGTGGAAACATGTTGGCCAAAGGAAAGGCACAATTGCATCCGTGAGTGTGGTAGTTGGGGAATTTTATTTTTAAAAACAAATCAACATGTGTTTAATGAAAATATGTATGTGCAAAGAGGTAAGGATTTTGTTTGGTAGTATGCCAAGGGAGTTTTAGTGGAAAGGAAAAAAATTAAACTAATGCAATTTGCACTCATTTTCCACTTGTTTTCCCAAGGTAGACCCATGACTGAATATGAGCAAATGTAATCATTGTTTGCATTCCTCAAAGTGCCTAATAACCTTTTTAAGCATTGGAGTGATTGTGCAAGATGGGAAATTGTAAAAGCTTTGCACCATGTGGTATTGACTACCATTAAAGAGGCTATTTTAGCCTCAAGTAAAAACTTTCTATTTCTGCAAATGAAGTGATTACAATTGATAACCAAAGTTAAATTTTTGTCCATTGTTATGTGGTTGTAGTAGGTTGGAATGAGTGCCCATTTTGCCCACACTTGAACATTTGGTTGAAGGTGGAGCTACTGCCAACATAAAAAATGTGATATTGGTTGTTCTCATTACATATGGTGGTCTAACTGATGAGCAAATTTTTGAACATCTTATGTGTTTAGGAACTGATGGTGTCTTCACATTTCAAGGGGTTAAATTATGAGTTATTGTTTTGATGAGAACCTAGTAAACACCTTTCCTCATTGGAATCCATTGTATGGCACATAAAGCAAACTTTGTGGTGCAAAGTTTGCCTTCCATGCCAATGGTTTCCAAATTGAAGGATCTCTTTCAATAGCTTTATGGGTACTTTTTTAGCTCCCCAAACGCCATCTTGTATTCACAAAACTTGTTGAAATTATGGAAACAAAATGATTGAAAGTGCTCCAAAATGTGAAAACAAGGTGGATTAGTATGCTAGCACCTTTGAAATGGGTTGGGAAAGAATACAAGACCTTGATTATTAAAGTGGTAATGGATAGTGGGTTTATGAAGGCAATTGAGACCAATTTGGTGAATCTATGTGATGTTGGTACAATCTTGGGTTTACCATGTAATTTACTTATGTTAGAATCCATCAATGCTTTGATGAAATTTGTTCAAGTTAGAAATGTTTTTGTGTGTGATTATATTGCCATTATTAAAATCTACCAAGCTGATTTATACAAAATGTACATTGATCCAACCACTTCATTCCAACCTGAATTTTTTTACTAAATACATAGATGTTGTTGCAAACACATCTTGTACAATGATTACCTGGGATTAGGTGATTAATCTAAATGATGGGACAAAACACTTGGCTTTTTGCATTATTGGACAATTTCACATGGTCCACTATGTTGATTCTTTAACTAGCATGCATTTTGTAGTTACTTAGGAAGGTTTTGATCAAGCTAGTTATCACATTTATGAAAGTTGAATGCACTATTGCTTGTGATTTGTTGGTCACTAAACTAGAACAAAGGTTTCCAGATCATGAGTTGACAAATGTTCTTGGTATTATTTACCACAATACTAGTTACAACCAAATTGTGAATCCACTTTTGTAAACCATATATCCTTGATCAAACAACACATTGCATATCCCAAAAACTTGGTGTTGATGGCAAATGGGTTTTTGAGGTAATTTCAGGGGAGATTTTGGATTACCAACCTCTCTCTCCAAGCTGAGTATGAAGAATTATGCTTCTAAGGCTATGCTAGAACCTAGAGACGAAAATCTAGTGATTAGATTGTGGCATTAGTTCATCACAAACAATCTATTGGTTCAACATCTTTTTGAGTTCATACAAGTTGCTAAACTAACAATTTGTTCAAGTCATTGGTAGTGTGGAAGATGAAAGAACCTTTTCCACTTTAACTTTTATGAAGTCCAAGCTACGAAATCAATTAGTCGGGCATTTGGATATTGCCATCTGCATGTTTGCTAAAGATTTCTTCACTAAAGAAACTTTTCCTTGCCAAATTGCTATTATGGATTGGAATGATGGAGACAAGGTTAGGATAGGAGTGAATGCATGATTGTTGGGTTTTGTAATTTTAATTCGCTTTTTGTGAATTGCAAGTTATTATTTTGTGTTATTTTGTTGTTGAACCAACCTTTGAACTTTTTGGTGATGTATGTTATTTTTTTATATGGGCTTGAACCTTGGAATATATGAAGCCTAAAGGTTGTAACTTGTAAGTGTGTCTTCTACCGGACATGATCATGTTTTGTTTGTATATCAAAATACTAAATGTTACCAATTGCTACAAGTATTTTGTGTTGCAATGGGCATGATCCTTGTGATTGGTGTTTAAATCCCCTGCAAGATGCATAGAAAGAATATTCTAATCGAAATTGTTACATGTCAAATTTCATAAAATAACTTTTTGCTAGAAGCCTAAAATCTGAACACCACTACATGTGTGGAGCCTACTCTTGTACACATACATGTCCAAGTAGGAGCCACTTTGAACCTCTACAACTTTAAAATGCTTTGCCTAATTTATATTTTTATTGTTGCAATTAGCCACCTACATCACACTGATTTTTTTTGCAAATAGCCATAAAAGGTTTGCCTTCTCCCATCCCATACCCACTCGTGCTACAAATTTAAAGCATAAAAGGAAACACTGATCACCACCATTTTGAGATGTGGTAAGTTTTTTGGGGCCCTGTTCCAAAATGTAATCAGTTTTTGACTGCCAATTCATATTTGCCTTCATTAATTGATAACTTGTATAAAACTAACACTGCCAGCACAAAAAGTAACACCCCAATAAAGGGTTACCTGTGCTGCCTAAGAAAACACCTACACAAGTGCCTGAATAAGACATAGAAACTGATCACTTATGTGAGTGGGTTTAAGACAGATGATGTCAGATAATGGCCATTGGTGAGACCTAGCTCATGGCCACCACCCATCACTCATTTGGGTCCACCTAATGGCCATTATCTAGTACATACAAATGAACAGGCAAAAATAGGAGACTGAAATTCTGAAATACAGAGGGGAAACTGAGGAGCTGTGTGAACAACAGCAGCAATGATCCAGAGGAGACCTGAAGTGGAAAAATTTACATATAAAAACAGAGGGATGGTGTGAACAATACCACCTCCCACACACACTTTCAGTGGCCTTTGAAAGCAACAAGTATGGTACTGACCAGTTAACAGAACTAAATCCAGAATCCCTCTGACTCCAGTGTGAACAACAGCAACACTTACAAGCATGTTCTGAGTCAGTCAACAACAGTAATAAGTATGGTAGTGACTAGTGACCAGGTATCAGAACAATTCCACTGACTCCATCAAGACTTCATCTGCTCCATGCAGTGGGTCAAAGTCCATGTCAGATGCTAAGCAATGTCCTGAGATTCCTGTCACAAAAGACTCACAGCAACAGAAAAACTCAGCAAATTAAAAGGTTAGGTTCATTGACTGGCTAGCTTAACAAACCATAAAAAGAGATGGAGATTACATAGGAAATCAGGTAAAAAATAGCAATACAAAGAGAAGGGAAACTGCAGAATAACAAAACAAGGAAAGAGGAAGAGAGATAGAGAAAGAACTTGTAAGAGTACTATTTCGAGCCATCAAATCCAAAACATGCAACTACAAGTAGCACAGGAATAACTAATCTTTGCAAAGCTGTTGAATCACAGGAAATGTAGAAAACACTTGACAGCATGGTGCTGTAGAGCTTAAACAACTGTGACTAAGAGTAACATTTAAACCAGCTGGACATCAAACTAGGGTCCGTCTACAATGGATAGAAGAGATGGCCCATGGTACTTATGTCTCTTAATAGGACCGCTCTTAATCCACTCATTGCTGCTAATGATTGATGGGAAGGAAACAAATCAAACTGCTCACAAGCACCTAACCTGCACTTTCAAGACATTTTACTGTGACATATGCTCAAACGCAAATGAGATATTAAACCTAATTCATGAGTCCTGTACTAATGAGCTACTGAAAGAAGGATGTGCATAACATAAGCAATGAAAAACACTTGCTTCGATATTTGCTCTAATCTGGAGGAAAAGCACTTCATCTGTGCTTCACACATCACCTACCTGGAGCCCAATCGTCACATAAGGTGAATGGCTTTGTCTTTTCCAAGTTTACCCCTAGTTTGAACACAATGAAAAGATACAGATAGCAAAGCTCTATATGAGAGCCTCCCTCTCCCATCTCCTATGAACCACTCAGAAATGACGCTTAAGCAGAAGACAAACTGTTTTTCCAGCTTGCTCTTAGCATCCAGTAGTGAACATGTGACCAATCAAAGAAGCTTTCACTCGAAGGCCCACTGATTCTCCCGTCGCACTTCCTCTTCCTCCTCTGGTGTGAAGTCATTCTTAATGTTGAAGGTTTTGCGGATCTCCTCAGGGGTCTTGCCCTTAATCATATCAGCCACTGTCTGGCATGTCAGATCCAGCAAGTTTTTTATGTTGAGGTAATTTGCTGCCTGTTTCCATACCGGCCAAAATTCAAGTAAACATCATGTGTGCTATGTACCAAACTTCTGAACCACAAACAGGATCAACAACTGTGAATACCTATCTGCATTCTACCAGGATACATATGATTGGCCTCAATGACCTTCATGAGAGTGGAGACTTGCTGGCCTCAATGGTTTCAAAAGAATGAAGAAGCAACTTGGAGCATTATTTCTATGCATAAAAGTATAACCATTTAACCTTGATCACTTGATCAACTTGCAGCTAAAGTTTGCAATTGCCACCATAGAGTTCCATTCTGTTCAGCAACAGACACATTAGAAGAATAACAGGCAATGCTGTTGCATATGTGGAAGGTTTGACTCATGAACCTCAAGTTAAATCTGTGATATCTCTCATGAAAAAGAAGGCAGGTTGAACTCTCTCCCTGGACAATCTGGAGTCACCAGATTATCCAGAAGATGTTTCAAAACCATCCAGCCAAATTGGAGCAAAGAAAGTCACAAACTTTGAACACAGTATGCTAACTCTGCACAACCACACAGATGGTCTTTGCCATAGTAGCACATGTGAGATTGTTGCACATCACAGCTTCTAAGTTATATGGTTATCAGAAAGTTACAAAACAGGCAGAGCCAGAGAGGGGGGGGGGCTTCTCCTCATATGTGAATGCACATAAAACATGAAGCAAAAATTGATAAGAAGCACAGAGGCATAGTTTTCTGATGTCCGCCTTTCAGCATACTAGACACTTCACATAACAGTGCAACTGAGCACATAGTTTCTACAGACAATTTCACCATCGACAGGGACCAGTGCTTGGAGAAAAGAATTAGGGTTGCAGAGTTGCAGGAAGAGGAACCAAGTAGGTACCTCCCGCAGCAAACTGGTGTCATGTCACAAATGAAGGAAGACATGAAAGGTGCACAAGCAACCCTGGGAAAGAGAAGGTGTTGCAAAACACGCAGCTTACCAAGATGAGGTCAAACAATGTGGCTTGATCGACCTTCACGAAGTCCAGATCCCACGCCTTAATTTCGTCCTCCGAGGTTGCAGGCTTGTCATCGCCGGCCTTCTGGTTATCGACATGGTATTTACAGTACTCAATCACTTTGGCGAGTATCTTGCTAGAGACGTTGGGGAGCGGAATCGGATGATCCATGCCCGTGTCCTCGATCATATTCTTCACGGCTTGCGACTCGAAAGCCACTGCCTCGTCCACCTCAAACATCTCATCATCCGAACTCTTCAACTTCACTCGCTTCTCAGCCATGGCCACCAACACCAAGATGATGACGCCGAGGAGGACTTACGCTAGGATGCACTAAGCCCTACAGAAAAAGAAAAACTCGCACACGAAAGCAAATCTGAAGGGGGAAAAAAAAGCACAGAACAGAAGAAGAAAAAGCAACAAAAATTGTTTCTGAAAGTCAAACACTTGCAGGGAGACAATTTAGACCACCTCAAGACAACAAGGGAGATATGTCGGGATGCAAAAAACCGGCGCGAGAGAGAGAGGGGGCACGCTAGAGCGAGCGCGCGAGAGACGCGACGATCGAAAAACACAGAGGAGAAAGGGTATAATACTGTCGCGAGACGTACATACGTAGAGGGCATTAGAAGTTACATCTACGTCGACGTGACACGTATATACGTTTCGATTCTATCGAAAAAAATACGTAGAGGCACGTCTGCTTTTGACACGTAACGTCCAGTGTTGCCCGGTTATTGAGTTCTGGCCTGATTATCAGCCCGGTTATTAATAGCCTGCCAGCTGGTTATTGATTTGTCGGGTGACCAGTTAAATTGATACCCGTCTGGTGTTGAAATTCCAAAGCCTAATAACTTACCTGGATGACTTGATTATCATCCAGGTAGGTTATCAATCTTAAAACCCTAATAATAATAATAATAATAATAAACAGTAAAAGTTAATCATTTTAATTTTTGAAACAAACATTATAATTGACTAACAATCGACAAGATAACCGGCAGTTACCAACTGGTAATTAAATAACCTACCCTTATTCATAATCAATGGTTATGAACCAATTTTTTTTGATAACTTATTTGGGAATCAATTTTGTTTACGTATTGATATTGACAACCTGTGTGATTCTCACCCAAAAAAAATCAATAGATAACTTAACTGGCGGTTATTAAAAATAACTCAATAACTGGCCAACACTAGTCAAGGCCTGCTCATTTTTGTCCTCATGAATGTGGATGGATGGTGGGGACAAAATAATGAAAAAACTATAGCAAATTGTCAAACATGCAAAGTAATTGACAACTAAACTAATGAATGTGGATGGATGGTGGGGACAAAAGTATGAAAAAACTATAGCAATTTGTCAAACATCCAAAGGAATGAATGTGGGTGGATGGTGGATGATGGACATTTTCTCTCTTGTGGTTCGGTTTTTAAATTACATAAATGATATTATTTTTCATCCACTCCAAACGACATAAAAAATGCCTCCTGTCAACCCATTCATTCACCCCACCCACTTTTGGTGATCTTTCTCACCCTTTAACTCCAATCAGCCTTTTTTTTTCTTTTTTTTTCTGTGGGTTTTCATCCAGTTGTGAAACTTTGGAAAAACATTGTTGCAAATTCAATGATTTTTTATATTAAAAATCTCCAAAAATTAAAAAAAAAAGAAAGTTTCAAAAAAGTTGTTAAATTTGCCAGAATTTTTACACATGGTTCAATTACACAGCCAAAAATATACAAGGATTTTTTCATATTTTTCAATAGCCGAATTTAGCTAAAAATCAACTTATGGATGAAAATCACCTCGGCTAGCTACATCACAAAATTGGAAATAAAAATACACTGACTTTGATGCAACAAAAGTATGAAAAAATTGGTCAAAAAATTTGAAACATGGGATTATTTTATTTTGAAAAACAAAATACTTCAAAAGATTCTTCATTTTCCTTCTCAAAAAAATTTCTCTTTGAATTTTTTTTTGGGGAAATTTTTGACATTTCTAAAACTAATATAATTTGGGTCAAAACTACCAAAGGTGCCACAATAATGGGGAGGTGTTAGCAAGTAGAGATGTTCAAAGTATTCCTTTTGTTTTGCATTTTTGCAATGTTTAAATCCACTATCAATATATGCACATTAGAGATCACGTCAAAATAAACAAACAAACAATTATCTTAACATATGGATCTATATATCATAGTAGCTTTTCAAGTTTGGCAATTGTTTTTAAATTTCAGATTATCTGAAAATTATATTATTCAAACCATTGAAAGTTAAGGAAAGTAACTACTTGACCATTGATGTCAAAATTTGTCATATATTTAAATGATTTTGAAATTTTCATCTAGACAAATAAAATATTCTTGAAAATTCAATAATTTGCTTCACACATTTTTGTTATTTAGGGAAAAAATTCTGAAAATTTCAACATTTTTGAGAATAATATAATTAGTGTTGAAACTCCCGAGGTAGTAGGGTACTCGATATCTAAAATGTAGATGATTTATCAATCACTTACATTTCTAGGTTAGTAGAAGCTTCAATGTCAATGTTTAGTAGAAACTCCACTTAAGTCAATGTTTTATTTTCTAATTTTGTGATGTTGTCACATTGGCAATCATTCACAAAGAGATTTAGCCACATTTGGCTATAGACCAGCTATGAAGGTAGAAATATATTGAAATCCTTTTATATCTTAGCTACTTGCTTGAACCATGTGTAGAAACATGGCAGTTTTTTAGAATTTTTTATAATTGAAAATTTCTGGAAAAAAAAGGGAATATTTGATAGAATATTATCTTTTTAAAAAAATATTTCACCAAATTGTGAAAATTTGCCAACATAAAAATAAAATTGCACACTATCAAATGGGAATTTTTTTGTTGCCACAATGCAAAATTTGGTCCAAAAACAAAGCATTGATAATAGGCCAAAATTTTCAAAAGTTACCATTTTTGCTATTGAATTTGATTTTGAAACATAGAATAAATGCTTAGCTCTTGAGTGTTGAACCAAATAATGAACTCCAACATCACTTTTCCATTACACCATTTAGATTTCTCATTCAAATTTTTTAAGGCTTTACTTTTGATTCCATTAGAAAATGTAAGCTTTTGATTTGGGGACCCCAAAGATAGAACTTTTAGGTGAATGTCTTCCTTGTTATCCACTTCTCCAATCATCTAAATAATTGGTTTTTTATTTGGTTTTTATTATTTATTTTGGGTCCTACTTATTGGAGTTGGGGAAAGAATGTTTCCATGAAATTCAAGGAGCATTTTAAGAGGAATTTTATTTTTTTGGGTACCAATTTTCAATCTCAAGCAAATGATGTAGAGCCTTGATACCAATTTGCACCTCCAATCCATGGAAAATATAATTCAAAAAAAGGGAATCCATAGTATTGAAATTTTCAAAATTGAATATCTTCCAATATAGTAAGATTAGAACCTATGAAAGTCCAAAAAACCTTTTCTCAAATTTCAGAGAAAACCGTTGACATGAAGATGTTGAATTGGAGGAGTGAGTATGGTACGTAACTTAATGTTGTAATCAAACAAGGTTTTGAGTTTTACATTGGAATGGGCATTTGGTGAAGCAGCCTCCCCATCTTCTTGTATTATTTGCATTGTGCACCATGTTTCCACAATTTAATGTTATGTTGGGTGCTTAAATCTATAGTGGACATCTATGATGTTCATGTTATCATGTGCACTTTGTCTTTTTTACATTGTTTTTTCAAATATATACATGCTTTTGTGACTATTTCTTTTTTTTTGATATACCCATGTCCCACTCTATAAATTGATTATTTTATTTCAAAATCTTTCAACTTCTCAAACATGTTATCAACATGCAACTATTGCACCCACAATAAAAAACAATATATGGTTGTTTCTAACAATGTCGTTAACCAAGCAAGACATCCATGACTTTTGAATAAGTCTTATCAATAGAAAATATCTACCTACATGTTCAATAAACTAAAATCTCAAGTGTAAGTTTGATAATATCATGCTTGATGAGGTTTTCATTTTCAAATGGCAAAAAAATGGTTTAGAAATATACCAAATAGTTATCTGGGAACTTCACCATATGGAGCTATTTATATTAAGAATGTAATAAAATAGGCATTAAAATGGAGACAATATTTCATTTTTCTTATCAAACAACCCACCAAAACTTGTGTAGCCTAAAAATATAAGTACATGGAACCAAATAGCCAATAAGTATATAAGCCAAAGAACATCCATGTGACAAGTTTCAATTCTTGCTTATGTTTTCATTGTGTTTGTCAAATATCCCTTATTAACATTGCATTATCCAAAACACAAAATTATTGTTCAAAAAACTTGAAAATTCATGTCTAAACTATAATGATATTTTCATTTTACATTGTATATTAGTGTAAACACATATCTTTTTTTAAAAAATATTTTTTTAGGTATGTTCATTAAAAAATTTAAAGTCACTTAGTTTTCACAATTGTTTTAATTAAAAAAAACTATCAATTCATATTTTTCAAATATATGAAGTTGAACAAGAATTATAAATTGGGTTTGCACATGATAAGACTAAACATTGAAGCCACCCATTTGAAGAATTGTTCTAATGGTTCTTTTAACTAATGGATATCTATTGTGGGATTCACTTCAAGTGAATACTTAAGAGAGAAGTTAGAACCAATGTCGCCTACTTCAGACTTGATTTTCAAAAATTGATTTTCAACATATTAACATGCTTTTTATTTTTTTAGGAGAAGAATATGTATCAAAAACATTCAACAATTTGGTTGTAAAGGTGGTGTTACATATATGTATTATTTTTGTCCATTGGTAATTATGAATGAATTAATGTTCAAGTGCACAAGAAACTATAAATATGTACATGTTAAATATGTACCATAACCTAGGTAAATTTTTAGGTGTTTCCCTATATAATCCCAAAATAGCCCTTTAAATAATCCCTAGGTATTCCTCAATTAAAAAAATCCTTAGTTAAGCCCTGAGGTAGGTTTTGTGTAATTCTTAAGTTTTTTTTTATTATCTCATAATGTAAGTAGGCTTCTAGATAGACACACAAGTGCAAGTAAAAGATAATATACAAGAGGAAATACAAATCATCTTGGGTTGAAGAGGAAATTTGAATTTCCTCCTTAGATCTTATATTCTTTTAACATTGTTTCATCTTGCATTTTGATTGTTGTCCTTAATTTTAGAGAAATCCAAGGTTTTGCTATTGTCTTTTTTTGATTTGGCAAACAATTTTATTGTTAAAAGTTTGTAATTGGTCAAAAAGTGTAAATGAAATTTCCAATGTTGAGTTCATGGTCATAATATGTTCATGTTAACATTTTAGATAGAACCTTCCAAGATTTGGAAACTTGTTTACAACATCCATATAAATATGGAAAATAGGTATGACTTAGTCTTGCATATGGGAAGGTAATTTCCACTCGTGTAAAAAATGGCCATATAGAATACATGTGAAACATTTTTAGATTTTTTCTTTGGGGATGTGAATGGAGTTTTGAAAATTAGGTGATAAACTACTACCTATTACAAATTATGAAAGTTCAAATAAAAAATTTGACCTAAAAATTGTTGTAATTTTGAAAGGTCCACATAAAGCTTTTATTAATGACTTGAAAAAAATAGACAAGTTTGCTTTACAACAATGTTCAATTATAGGATGTTCTATTGTTCAAGTCAAAATTCATTTTGGCAAATATTTTCAAGAGAGGATGATACATGGTTGATGAAATACCTTGTAACTTCCTTAGTACTAGTGGGGGTGAAACCTATTAACATAATATCCATCCATATTAAGCTACATAGTGGTGCACTTTGTGGGTGTTGTGGAATAATTCAAAAATATTTTGATTCGTGACAATTAATGTGCCCTAACATATGAAGCATGGCGCCTAGCCTAGGACATGTTTTCGGCATTGCCATGTTTCAAGTCTTTTTTTTTAATTCTAAGTTTTTAGTGCTAAAACATGATGCATGTTTATGTTGCTTAAGTTTCTCAAATTAAAATTTGAATCTTTCACCCATTTTTGATGTACTTATTTGTTATTATGTTATTTGGTTTTGATTGTTGGTCATTTTGCTTGCTCGTTGTTTTGCCTCTTTTTATTTCACTTGCTTTTTGGTTTTCTTTTTTGCTAGTTTTGATTAATTGACTTTTTCATACTTGTTGTTTTCCTTGCTTATTTTTTTGTTTTTGTTTAATGTTTGTTGGTTAAGTTGTTTGTTGCTTGATAATCTTTGCTATTTGCTATATGCTATCCATTTTAGTTGTAAGGATAACATTTTAAAATTGTTGTTTCATGCTAAAATTTGAGATCTTTAAATGTTGAAATTTGAAATATCTTCTTTTGCTTCTAAAACATGGTAAACAACTTGTTCCCAATCTGTGCTTCAAACAAATATTTGTTAATCTTTGTTTTTTTTTAAATATGGACTTCATTGCATTGTGCATTTTGACCTAGAGACTTTTAGCCCATTGAAGATGGGGTGTAAGATGAAAAAGCAAAGAAGCACAATGGAGCATTACATTGATTTTTTTGCAACAACAATAGTTTCATGTCAACCCCAATTTTGGTTCAACTCTTTTTGTTTATGTGCACCTTGGTTTAAATCTAATATACTAGAGCTTAATATATCACATTTTGTCTTTGTTGCTCTGAATAAATCCAAGTTGTGGGGTAATTTTTTTTTGTAGTTGTAGTTCAAATAGTTAGAACAAATTTGTGTTATTTTCAACAAACATTTATTTTGTGTTGGATATAGATTTTATATTTTGGATTTCAGATTCAAATCTTGTAATCTTTGTTTCATTCTTCATGTTTAGATTTCATACTTCAACAAGCAAAACCAAGAATTGTAATCTTTGCTTCATTCGTCATATTTAGATTTCATATTTCATCAAGCAAAATCAAGAAACAAAATTAACAAGCAAATCAAAATGGGTAAGAAATTGAAATTGAAATTTGAATTTGAGAAACTTGGGCAAAAGTGAGTGCCATGTTTTAGCACTTCAAAACATGACACCTCAAAACTTGAAATAAAAGAAGGGACTCAAAACATGCCAATGTTTGAAACAAGACACTAGGCACCATGCTTCATGAATTGGGGCAACTTAATATATTTTGCAAATTCATCAACTATCATGCATGCCTTTAGAAATTGTCACTAAAATAGTGTCCGAAATTTCCAATGTGCTTCATCCTCTCTCCTTCAAGTCCTCTTTTAAAAGAAATCAAATTGCTTCCTTCCATTTGGATTTCCCTCTAGTTCTTTGGTGGGTTATAAGTTTGTTGTTATAGATAGGATTTCACATACTTCGGTCACCATAATTGCACCATCCTTGATTGTAATTTGTTAAGATTGTTCCTTTTGTGATCAATGTCTTTTCCATTTTGTGACCCTAAATAATGCATTTACACGTGATGTTAAATCAATGTTAAAAGAAAATCTAGGTGGCATCCTAAGTGGCACCCAATGTTAATCGGGCAATACGATAATCTTAAATGAATGTTAGTTTAACATAAAATCTTCACAATAAGTAAGTTTAAGTCTTAAATGACTAGTATGGTGTTAATGGACTCAACACTAGAGGTCCCTAACACTAAGTGTGAACGCACCTTAAGTGCTTGTACACTGAACTTGCATGCATTTTTATCGTGTCCTATTAATGCAAGGGCCGAGTGGGCAGACATTAAATAGCTGCAACAAGTTCAATGGGCAACTAGTCTAGGGTGCCCAAAAGGAAAAAAAATTTCCTCAAAGATTTTAATGTATTCCACTTTGTGATCAAACTACCATAGTTCCATGGCAAGTTCAACATTTCAGCATTGAATAATTATTTCATTTGAAGACTGCATTTCAAAAATATTTCAAAGTATTTTCTATTTTTTTCTTCATAAAATTTCATTCTTTGGTGATTTTTTTTTTGGGGAAAATTTCAACACTTCTAAAAATAGTGTAATTAGTTTCAAAGCTGCCAAGGTACTATGGTTTTTTAATTATGCTTTAAATCTAATGCACTTCAATCAAATGTAAAACACATGATGCATTACCTTATGACTCATCTTATGAGTGGCAAAGTTGCGGTTCTTGAGTCTTATGAGGAACACATATATTGCCATTCACTAGATTTTTGCAACAATCAATTTTCTCGAATTGAAATTTTTTTGTCACAAATTCAATGATTTCTTGAAAAAAGAATTAAAAAATGCGCCAAACTTCTATACATGGTTCAAGTAGGTAGCTAAAAGCACATAAGGATATATACAAAAAAATTCCTTGTCATTTTGTTAATACTATAGTACCTCCTTGGCAGCTTTGACAAATGTCTCTCAAATAATTTATTAATTAAAGAAAGTTACATGTCAACAAATAGAATATTCTTGAATAGTTAATGTTTTCCTTCACAAAATTTTGTTTATTTGAATTAAAAAAATTAACATTAAAAAAAATAAAATAGTGTCGAACCTGCCAAGGTAGCAGGATAGCCAAATTTGACTAAATAAGATTATGGATGATTGTCACCTTGGCTACATCACAAAATTAAATTAAAAAAAAAAAAAAAAAAAAAAACCTCAAACTTATACCCATTGGGTATTTCCATTTATAAAAAAATCCCAAACCACAAATATTCAATAATTAAAAAAAAAAAGGTTTCCAAATCAAATTTTATTTTGAAAACATGTAAAAAATAACCACATTTCTATAGATGGTTCAAGTAGGTAGCCAAAAATAAAGAAGCATATTGTTAATTTTTATTTCATATTTTTAATAGCCAAAATTTGGCTAAATGAGGTTATGGATGATCACAATCTCGGCTACATCACAAAATTGAAAAAAAAAAAAAGGGGGTGAAAAATGAATTAAGGAAAAGATATTGGAATTTGGTAACTGTCATAGTCATGGTTGTTGGAATCTGCAGGTCCGTTCCACGGCGGAATTTCCGTTCCGTGCTCGATGTCTTGCTGTCTGGACGTACTGGGACGCGCGCATGGCTTTCGTGGGAGGCGCGGGGGCGGGGACGGGGGCGTTCGAAAGCTGCGTTCCTTGAGCTTCCCGAACTCTTCCGGGGAGAAATTGGCGTACACGCGTCGTCGTAATTCAGAGGTTTTCTCAGTCTTGAATGCTGCTCTTTCTGCGTATTTTGGTTCTTTTTTTTTTTTCTTTCCTGATTTTGGTAGAGAGAGGAGGCAGATTGAGAGTTTTTTCTGCTGTTGTTGTTGTTGTCGTCGTCGTCACGACGTCTCTCGTTGCTCCCTTTTGGCGATCCTTTGAGAGTTCAGAGGAGCAACCGAGAAATTGATCAGTTCTTGTTGTTGAGAGCGACGGAAATATTTTGACAGTACATACAATGGCAATGGAAGCGATTTCGGAAGCGCAGTCTATTGTGATGCTCAGGAGCTCAGACAACAAGATGTTTCAGGTCGAGAAAGGAGTTGCTTGCGAGTTGATTGCCGTGAGGAACATGATCGAGGACACTGGCATGGATCAACCGATTCCGCTTCCCAATGTGTCCAGCAACATTCTCGCCAAGGTGATAGAATACTGCAAGTACCATGTCGACAACCGGCGGAAGGCCCTGAGCGAACAGCGGCAAGTCGCTGCAGCCGATAATGTCGTGAAGGCATGGGACCAGGATTTCATCAACGTTGATCAAGGCACTCTGTTTGATCTCATTCTGGTAAGAAAAAAAACTTCGATTTTGTTTTCGTTTTTCACTACCAGAAATTTTTGCTTTCGCTGCAAGCAAAGCCGAGATGCGAGTTGCGATACTTACATATTTTTGCCTGACATATGCGTCGATTGAATCCAAGACCTCTCTTGCCTCTTCTGTCTCTTCATGATAACAATTGTACAAAGAAGTGATGTTCTTTCTATTCGCTCTCAAGGATCTTCTTTCTTGCAAACTCATTTCAGCCGGCTAAGAAAGTTCTGTGAACACACACATCATCTGTTGTTTGACATCTTATCATCGTCTACTCTTGTGTTTGCACCTGGTTGTGCTGTTCATCATGCCAAACTGTTGGTTACCACTGACCTAGAGGCAACAGTTCAATGAGACTCGGGAAGCAAGCATCATAAAGAGAGCAGTACACAGTCCTCTATCATATCTTCATTATGTGCCCTTGCATGCCTGATGTGTTCCGAGCTTTCTGGAGGGATTAACTTAGTTCCTAAAAGAGTATTTTTGTACACATATGTTGTTCTCAAGTCTTGCGTTGTTGTAAGCAGCATGGGCCACATGTGTGACAAGAACCAGATGAAAGATGTTCACCTTTGTGCTGACATTTTTTCTTGAAATTGGGATTGTGTTTTCTGGAACCTTGTGTTCAAATGGCAAGAGAATGATACATATATGTAGACTATATTATGCTCAATGGCAGCCTGGCAATGAACCTTATGGCAAGTACTATGTGTCTATAATAGGGTTGAAATGGAGATTCTAAGTGTGATTGTCATGGTTAGGAATAGAGCAAGGGATCCAGGATTTCACCATGTAAAATTCTAGTCCAGGAAACATCTGGCTTCTCTGAAGCTTTTTCTGAAATCAATTCAGCTCTCGAGGAATGAAGTGGGTCATTCATCATTTTGCCTTTAATATTGTTCACAATTACCTTTTTGTTTCTATTCTACTCTTTTGGTTGGTGTTAACACTCTTTCTCTTCCTCTGGCAGTCTGCTGTTATTTGTTTAGTCTGAAATCTCATTAACACAGTACAAGGTCATCTCATGATTCCTGTTGATGTTGACTTGAATTTTTTTGTATGGAGTGTTCTCCATACATACAAGGAATTACATGTCTCTTGTTGCTTCTACATTCTTGGACCTGGTGGAGACATATTATGTTGAACCCATTCATTGCAGATTTGGATACGTACAGGTTTTGATTATTACCATTAGGATCATCCAAGTGGAGCACTGGATATAGGAACCTGTTTTGCAATTGTGCTTATTCCATGTTTGATTTATCCTGCCACCCTTTGCTTTAATTGAATCCTTAAGACATTGTCTACTCAAGTGTTCTTGGCGCTTAACAGTTTTGTTATGGGATGGGTCATAATCTCCAAGACTTGTCTGTGTCAGTCTCTGAAATTGCACACTGAAGACTTGTGTGGTTGTTTGCTTACTGTTATCAGCTATATTCTGTAGCTGTTCATGCTAAATTCTGCGTTTCTGATGTGACTGTTTCCTTTTAAAAGAAGAATTTTCTTGAATATGACAGTGCAGCCTTCCATTTCCTGTACAGGCTGCAAACTATCTCAACATCAAGGATCTGCTGGAACTGACCTGCCAAACAGTTGCAGACATGATCAAGGGCAAAACTCCAGAGGAAATTAGGATGCAGTTCAACATCAAGAATGACTTCACGCCTGAGGAGGAAGAGCAAGTAAGATGTGAAAACCAGTGGGCATTGGAGTGAAGTGACAAGCTTTGGGGGGTCTGTGATTGTTTTAATGATGAATAAACTTGCTCTTTGGCTTAGTGATCCTATTAAATTTTTGTTCTTTTTTCATGTGGTTGTCTGGATGAATGCCATCTAAATCTGGGAGTGAAATGTCCATACCATGTTTTAGCTGCAAAAACTTGCAGACTACATCTGGAATGGAAGCATTAGCTTAGTATTTTCTGCCCCAGCGGTTGTATCCTTGAGGGTTAGAGTTCTCTGAACTAATGGTTCCAAGATATTCCCCAGTCTAATTGCTAGTGTTTTCTGAACCAGTGGTTGTTTCCTTGAGAACTGAATTCTGTGAACTAATTGGTCAAGATATTCTCCGGTGTGATTGCATTGTAAATAATGAACAATGATGCAAACAATGGAGCAGTGCTCAATACCAAGACAGCTTTTCCCTTTTTTCATCATCAGTGCATTATCTATAGTCTATTACTCATCGGTGTTTGTCTCTGCTCTGCCAGAACTTCACTTGAAGACTATGGATGGGAACTTTGCTGATCCTCCATGGCTTAGGTCATTGCAACCTAGAGCTGTAGCAGTTGCATTTACCATTTTTTTCCTCAAATGCTGCATATGCCCAATGTGCACTGAGTTGATGGTAATCAGAACAATGGCATTACAGATTCAACCATTTTGTATAGGGTAAAGCCCTGGCAGCAGGGCATTACACTTGTGAACCGAGGGTGGAGACCGAGGGTTACCTGCCACAAAACATATGTGGCTAGTCTCCTACCAGCAATATGTCAGAACCCAGGGAGTGGGTGTTGCATTAAATGGTGAAATGGAACAACCTGCCAATGAGAGTTTTATGCCTGTAGTAGGCATGGAAACTTTCCCCTCATTTGCCTTGTGATTATGTGTGTTTGGGTGCATCATATCCAATGCCTTCTGCTTTATGATGGATAAAAAAAATGCATGCGGGTCCATTCTAAAAACATTGGAGGAAGAGGGAAGGCATTCAGCTACCACTTGTGAATGCCTTGTGCATTCTACTCCCGAATTGAGTTATATAATAGTTTCACAACTATTTCAACACTATGTCCTTCACATTTGCTTGTCAAAAAGTAAATCAACAATGATTTAACTTGAATAATTTGCCTCTGTTATGTATAGGCTAAGGCCCACTGAGGAGGCATAAAATGATTGCCCCCAACATGACAATAGCTGAATTCCCAGGCCCAAATTAAAGGAGCACCCCCATTCATTATGCACTCTTGTAAATGTCTTGGGTAAGGTCTTGTGTACATGCTTGTTGAATAATTAATCAATTAATTCTGAGGATTCCATTTCAACAAACGATACATTTCCAAATATTCCATCAGATTCTTCATTTTCCTTTAGAATTTTTTTTTATGAAAATTTCAACATTTCTGAAAATAATATAATTAGTGTTGAATTGGCCCACTGCAGGTACTATGATAATTTTCTTTACCAAGAAACTGAGAAATAATGAGAGGCACCTTGTAAACCATCAAACCTCCTTTGAGAAGTGGAACCCTGTAGTACAATCCTCAAGGTACTGGCCCTAGTCTACAAGGAAAGGTACCATTCATTCTCTTATAAGTTGTGACTAAGAAAATTTTGCCAAGTCTTTGCAAAATGACAATGGCAAAAAAAGCTGTTTCAAATAGGAACACAAAACACCAAATCCAACATAAGCACACAAACAAGCAAGTTACTGAATGAGGGCTCTACCCTTCACTACAACTCAAATTTACTCATTGAGCAATGGTTCTGCCATTTATGACATACATGTTCAAGTCAACTTGTTTAACGATGCCTGTCCCTTTAGTGTCAAGCAGCTAATCCCATAATGGCTCTGCCTCTTCTTGCAAGTTCAAATCAGCAAAAAAAACATTTAAACTAAAAAATGTTTCATGAAGTTCCCTAACAATCAACTCACAATAGAATTATCCTTAAAGTCAGGCGATGAGGGGGCGAGAACAGCCAGTTTCAGCATAATAAGGCAGCAAACATGTAACTAGTAATGAAAATTTCACTAAAGGAAATAATTGGGATCCAAACTAGTTTTTCCACCAACTTCGGTGGCAAACTGAGTTTCATCCTGTATTTCCTTTTTCCTGACCGCATGCACTGCTGTTACATATATTTTCACTGCTCCTACCTGTACAACTACTATAATTACTCTTGAACCGTGTGCATTAAATGCTGAGTTTCAGCATTTCATACTCAGATTTAATAATAAAATTTCCTTACTTTGCGGATAGCACTGAAGGAGGGGATAGGGGGCGAAAGCAGAGGAGATAGGGGATGAAACAGAGGGTGACTTTATGGTAACCCTGATGCACAATAATAATTGATGACCATTCCTCAAAATGTGGAACCAAATGAAGAGTACAACATTTTGAAATCTCTCCCAAGTCCCTGACAAGCAGAGCCAACAAAAGTGTGGGGGAATCTGACAAAGAAGAATGCGCACAAGTACCTTAATGTACCACAACCTTCCTTGTTGGTCTGAAGAAGAGGTTGCAATGTTGAAAATATACATGAAAGTGTTAAGCTTTGTGCGCACCTCACTAAAGTCAGAGAAGGATTCAAAAGCTCCATATTCTTGTCAAAAGCTCCTTGCACTTTGCATATCTTCTGCATGGGCCAAAGACAAGCCACATTTAAGTACTAGGTAGTTGACTTAGCCAACTCTTCAAAATAATTCAAGGGACTGATTCCAAGGACCCCATTGGTCCCAAATAAATTTTTTCATGCCCAGGCAAAAAAACATGAAGCTATCAACATTTAAGTGTCAAAATGAACCAGTCAAAACAAAATTTAAAGCTCCCGTTCTAGCAATCTCACTGGCCTTCTACACTTTTTTTCAAGTGAAGTCACAAGCCTATTCCACAGATGCGACCAATCTTTATTTATTTATTCATATTTGTGCAAAATTTCAAACCAAAAAAAAGAGAAGAGCTGCCATTTACCGAGCCCCCCTGAATCAGCACCCACACTAGTAGCTTCACCTTCTTGAGTAACTCCTCTTAGTGACCAAATTAAACCCAAGAAATGTTAGATTTGAACTTGAAGACCATGAATTAGGGCCACTTTAGACAAGGGATCAAAACCCCAGGGATCAGTTTGAACCAAGTTCGACCTTAAATTGGACCTTTTTTTATATTAAAAAAACACTTTTTCCTATGACACTATGAGTGTATGGAAAGGCTTGGGGACCAATTCGAGGGTTCAATATCAAAAATGTGATTGATATATGAGAAGACATAGTTAAGCTTTGATCTTTCCTCTTTTTTTCATGGTTTTTAATATTTTTTTACTCTTATTGCACACAATGGATGTTTTTAATTATTTTTTTCACATTTTTCATTTTTATCTTTCATTGCAACTGCCTTCTTATTTAGTGCTCTCTTGTTTGGAATTGAAATCTTCTTAAGGATCTTTTGAAAATCTAAATTTCATTCTACTTGTAAAAATTGATGCTTAAACTTCATTTGTGCATTTAAAAAGGCTAAAAATACATTCCTTCAATCACTTTGCTCGAAGACACAAAACCAACTACGTTTTCTCTAAAATTAGTCAAAAAAAAGGGGAGCTAATGTGTTCTCACCAATGTTCTCAATGCATAGCATATCTTTTATTTTCATAAAATGAACAACCAAAAAAAAAAAAAAAAAAAAAAAAAAAAAAACACCCTGAAAACCATGGCATATAGGTACTTGACTAATTTTTTTCTCAAAAAACTGGCCCAAAAAATCACCCTTCGACTTTACCAAACCACCATACCCAACCCATTCTTAGATCTCAGTTACCAGGCTAGGACTTTTTGGTGTAAAAGGTAGTTCCCTAGCCCTCTTTGGCGCAAAGGCTCTATCAAAAAATAATGGCCTTGATCTTTACACCATGAATATTTTTTCATGTAAGAAGTTGCTGAAATAATAGAGTTAATTCTAAAGTCACACGATTAGGGGGCGAGAACGGCCAGTTTCAGCATAATAGGGCATCAAATGTGTAACTGGGAATGACAATTTTGCAAAACGAAATAACTGGAACTCAAAACTAGTTTTTCCACCAATTTTGGTGGTAAACTGAGTTTCATCCCCTCTTTCCTTAGTCCTGAGCGCCTTCAGGGCTGCTACATATATTTCAGACCTTCTACCACTACAAAGTTAACTATTTTGATTATTTTTTTTCATATTCAGGTTGTGACAACCTCTAAGTTAACTATTTTTTTTCATCTTCGAGTTGTGACAATCTCTAAGTTAACTATTTTTTTTCATTCTCAGGTTGTGACAACCTCTAAGTTAACTATTTTTTTTCATCCTCGGGTTGTGACAATCTCTAAGTTAACTTTTTTTTTTCATCCTCGAGTTGTGACAACCTCTAAGTTAACTATTTTTTTTCATCCTCTAGTGGCGACAACCTTGGGTCACCACTTAGTGTAGTTAGTGGCGTTTTAGTGGGTTTAAATTTTTAGTGGTAGAAAGT
>Ga0116229_10000684_pt1 | contig 47947 bp, 32 predicted proteins | sample S1TSphgellanicum_3_FD_87313 | JGI IMG/M metagenome (GOLD analysis project Ga0116229, IMG submission 87313) | Host-associated microbial communities from peat moss isolated from Minnesota, USA - S1T2_Fc - Sphagnum magellanicum MG | ecosystem: Host-associated > Plants > Peat moss > Unclassified... | reverse complement strand
TTTTGCCATTTTATTTTGGAGTGTTTTAATACAAAGCCTTTTTTTATTTTTGTATTATTTACATTTTTTTTTTTTTTTTTTTTTACATGTACAATTTCACAAAATACTTCCAGGATATATATATATATATATTTTGGCATATATGATGGTATAACAAGAGAATCAATTAATAGCATAATTACCAATTAGCAGACTATTAGTTGTAAAGTAATCCCTTACTTGTGTGATAGTTGTAAGATTTTAATAGTTAAGCAAACAAATTAGTTGTAATGTAGCACCACTACCAATATAACCAGATGTAACATAGTAACATATGAACTTTATTAGTTGCAAAAAGAAAGTTCACAATTCATGTTAGTTAAAAACCATTACACAATGAATTAACTTAGTTGGAAAAAAATAATACCATGATCCAAATAAGGTAGTAGTTGCGAGTTAGTGACCCTCCCCATAATGATAGTTGCAATATTATAACATAAGCATAAACATTGGTTACATTGTAGTCTCATTACCAATTAATATAGTTGCAACAAAATAACATTTAAAATTATACTAGTTCCACAAAAAAGGTTTACAATTCATGATAGTTGCAAAATAATGCTCCTACCTAGTATAATAATTGCAAAGCCATAACACAAGTAAGAAAATAGTTACAATATAATACAAATGTTAATTAAATTAGTTGTAACATAATCACATTTACAATTATGTTACTTCTAAAAAAATGTATGCAATTTTTGTTGGTAGAAAATTAGTTATAGAATATATATAATTAGTTGAAAAATGCAAGTAGTCTTATTATGATTTACATATTATTGCACTTGCAAACCAAACTAGACTATTAGTTGCAAGACAATAAATTTAAAAATAAATATTTATTGTAACATAGTGCCAATATCAATTATTTTAAATACAACATAATTTCATTTGTAATTTTATCAATTACAAGAAATGATTTTACAAATCATTTTAGTTGCAAACAAGTTACACAACCAACTACAATAGTTGGACAACAATATGAAGCATGAAATTTGAAAGTTTAAACACATTACCAAATATATTTCCATAGTTGCATGTTGAGATGGCCTAGTTTCAAACTCTTATTACCTTGATTCCTAGTAATTGACAACTATTTTTCTTGAAAAACATATTAATCACATATAAACTTATATTTATCCCATTCACACACAATGTTCAAATTAGTTATTTGTTGCAAATCAAACAAGTTGTTCATTAGTTTGTTCAATACTTTGGTTTAGTCACAATATAACTAATTTAATTGCAAAGTAATGCATTAGCCATAAGAAGGTCGATGTTTAGTTGTAATAGATTCCTCATCACCTAGTTGCAAATGTAAATTATTTAGAACTACATTAGTTGCAAAGTAATTCCATATTTGTCAAACTATTTTCATCCATGTTGGATGAATAAAAATTGGCAAACTTGCCATAGGTTGGAATGTTTCCTTTCTCACTCTACACATGGTAGTGAAACATTCATTATGACAATGTAGTTGCAAACTAATTGTAGCAAGTTGCAGGTATTCTTGTGCATGTATACATTGTTGATATATGATGAGTTGCAAGGTTGCAACAAGTGTGATTTGTCTAATGCAATTAACCCCAAATTTTTACGTTAAGTTGCAAGTGGTCATTGCAACTACAAAATGTAGTTGTAAAGCTAGTTGCAAAACCCCCCTCTTTTCATAATGAAACAATACTTCTCTAGCACCTTCAACATCAATGTTAGTTTTTTCCAAATTAGCCTGAGCTTCTACAAGCAACTTTTGCCTATTTTCAAGGTTCATGCAAACTCTATGAGCATCTCCATGCACATCTTTAGATTTTTTTTATCAAGACTCTCTAATTTTTTTTTCAAAATTGCACACATTTTTGATTTGGACACCAAAACAAACCTCACATCCTCAATCTCTAATGTTGACCAGCTAGGAACACTAGTTGCCTTAAGGTGTGATGTTTTCCCTTTTGACATTTTTGCCTCACACAAATTTATTTTGCACAAATTTTTTTGACTTTTAGTTATAGAGCTAGGCTCATTAGATGATGGGGAAGAAAAGTTCAGCACATGGGATTGAAGAGATTGTGGAGGTAGAATAGTTGATTCAAGCATAGAGAAATCATTTGTTGATGTGAGGGCTTGTTTTTTTCTACTATTGCATCTTTTCACCTCTTGAATCTATGATCAGAACTGATGTAAGTGGGCACCAAATTGTACCTAGTTCAACTTTATGCCCTTCACTTCACACACCAAAGTTTTTACAAATTACAGTGAAAACTCATGATTATGAGGTTTAATATTTGATTTCACTTTCCAATCAAATTCTTTAATCTTCTTCATAGCATCTGCTTCAAACTTTTGGTCATATTGCCAAGCATTCTTATTCAATGTGGCCCAAATTTTTGCAAATCTTGTCTAAGGTTGCATCCTCACCGGCTAGCTTCAAAATGTTCTTCCTTGTGTTGTGCAATTTTTTATGAAATCGAAACCACAAAACATACATTCTTGTGGCCATACCTAATGCCTTGTGTGAAAAACATTTTGAAAAGCATAAGAATAACAAGTGAAAACAAGATCAAAGTTATACAATCTCTACTACAATATATTCACAACTTGCCTTAAGACTATGAGTTCATAAAAACAAGAGTGGTAAGTACCCAAATTCTTGCAAACTATTGCACTTGCACACGCCGATCCACACAATTTTTTGCAAACTATGTACATTTTTCATGCTCTACACGCGTAATCTATACCTTTATTCTGCCAAATATTGATTCCATGTTTGAGGGTGTTAGAAGGAGATCCAAAGAGGGAAATTTGAATTCAAGCGAGAAGAATGTTTTAAATACACATTCACTTTTTCCTTTGATATTCAAATGGGAATCAAAAAATTGAAAATGGGAAGGGCTATGAAAGATGCCTCCTTGACATTTTTTCTTCAAATGGCTAGACAATGATTGTTATGTTCAAGGGTTGAGAAAATTATGTGATGGTCAAGAGACCTGCAAACAAGATTCAGAGAAAGGTGAAAACAAGATTAGGGCATGAAGACGAAAGTCAGGCATGAAAATGGGTCAACTCTCAAAACCCAACTTTGACCAAAGTTGTTCGCTTTGAAAATTGATTGCCCAATTTCAACTAACTAAATTGCAACTTGCCATTTTGTAATTTCAAAGAAAAAAGAAAAAAATCAAGGACAGTCTTGAGGCCCTGTGGCAAAAAAGTGGTACCCTAAATGGGAATAGACTCCCTTACTTTTTAATTACATATTCAAATTTTCAAACTTTCTGATGTATATTATTTGGTCACCAATATGCTCCATACATTAAAAAATTTCAATGTTTGTTGGAATTTTCAAAATAATTGATTAGATTAAGTCTAAAGCTGAGCAAATATACTTAAGACAAATAAAAATAATCCAAGATGTGATGTCCATATGTTATCAAAAGTTTTAATTTAGAAAGATTATACTTGTGATTACAATTTTTGGGGGGCTTAATGTGCTTTCACCCACAAACTAAATATGAAAATACATAAAAACTTAAATATTTCTATATTTGGGGTTACCAATTGGAACTTATCATAAAAATTTGGCAATTTAGATTTTTTTTCCTTCAAAATTTGGCAAAATTTTGCCATAAACAATTTGGCTCAAATTTCTTGAAAGTATTATATCTAGTATATTAAATAGATCCATGATTTGTCATTCAAAAACTCCATGCATATGGTGCATTTGGAATAGTTTAAAAATTAGGTGCATGTTTAAGCAAGTTAAAAAAATGAATACAATTTTACATGCATATAACAAAATATGTATTAAATGCCTAAGGACATATTAATGAAAACATATTTTCAAAGATATTATCAAATTACAATGAATGCACAATAATGCATTTGAAAATACATGTAAATATTATTATTTCATTGATAATAAAATTGGATATTTATCAAGAAGCAAAATAGTTAGATGTGTAAGAAATAGGTAAATAATAACATTATCCCATTTATAATTAAGTAACAAAATAATATTTTTCAAATGAAGTGACTCCCTTGACAAAGATTAACAAGTTGATGTGATAGAAAAGGATTGGTTATCCAATGTGAATATTTACTAGTCGAAGATTTTAAAGCCTACATGCAAATTTTACTTTTAGTTATGGAATTTGAAAAAAAGTCACAAGTTTGTAATATTGTGTACATAAAGGTACATGTTCTTTAGTTTTTCTTAAAATGTCATTTTCAATTAATTTAAAGCAAGGATAAAAAAATAAAAACATTGCTTGCACATTGCTAAATAAAAATGAACTTTTTGGCTGCTAAAAAATCACAATATTCATTTCAAACTTATTGACGTGTTTTCACAATACAATAAAAACATTAAGTTGTATAAGTAAGTATGTCCAAACATTTTCAAGATTAACAAAAATCAATTTAAAACTTAAGGTTATGCATTAAAATTAACGTTTAAGTTAAGTTAGAACATGCCAAACGACAACTCTTTATCAATATTTAACACATCCATTATGGATTATTTAAATTTTCCAACATCTGCACCCATGAATATGAAAGATAAACTTTACAAAGTGAAACCATTTAACTTTCACCATTTGGTCAATCATTGTAATTAGTTGATGAAAATTAATTATATTATTAAGAAACAATCATTTTCTACTACATGTGCTCTGGCAGGGCTAGAGTGAACTAGTAGCCACTAATGCACTAGTTAAGGATGAGGCTGTTCAAGCCGTTTTGGGGATGAACCAAAAACACATCTTCCCTTACCCAAAGTTTTTGGTTTTTTTAGCCTCTTCTCTGCCCAAAAGTTTTTCCCTCCTACCTACCTCCCTCCTACTTACTTCCCCCCTTACTTACCTCCCCCCTCCTACCTCCCTCCCACCTACCTACCCCCTCCTACCTCCCTTCCACCTACCTCACCCTTCTTACCTATTTCACTTCATTTTGTATTCACTCCATTGTTAGAGTTTAAAGCCGGAGCCACCATCGTCAAAGCTTGGGAACGCTTGAAGCGAGAGCCACTATTGTCAGAGCTCAAGAGTGTTTGAAGTGGGAGCCACCATTGTCAGAGTTTGGGAGTGCTTGAAGGTAAGCTCCCTCCCTTCTTTTTTGGTTCTATTGCAGTGAAGAAGGCGATAGTAGCTGTTGTTGTCGCCTTCTTCTTTTTGGTTTTGTTGTAGTGAAGAAAGCGACAACAACAAGCTGCCATTGCCTTCTTGTTTTTGGTTTTGTTGTAGCGAAGAAGGCAATTATAGCTTGTTATTGTCACCTTTTTCTTTTTGGTTTTGTTGTAGTGAAAAAGGTGACGACAACTTGTCTTTTTTGGTTTTGTTGTAACGAAGAAGGCGATGGCAACAAACTATTGTTGCCTTCTTTTTTTGGTTCTATTGTAGCGAAGAAGGCGACGACAACTATTGTTGTCACCTTTTTTTTTTGGTTTTTTTACAACGAAGAGGACGACGATAATTGCTACCATCGCCTTCTTCTTTTTGGTTTTGTTACAATGAAAAAAATGATGGCGACTTGTTGCCGTCGCCGTCTTCTTTTCTTCTTTGGTTTTATTGTCATTGCTTTTTTCTTTGTGCTTGAGAAGAAAAAGACGACGGTGCATTGCATCACCATCATTTTCTTTTTTGCTTTTCTTGCAGCGAAGAAGGCGATGTGTTTGAGAAGAAGAAGATGATAGCAATGAGCCGTCATCTTCTTCTATGGTTTTGTTGTAGTGAAAAAGGCGACAATAATTGTTACTATCACCTTCTTCTTTGTGTTTGAGAAGAAGATGACGACAATAAGCCATTGTCTTCTTCTATGGTTCTATTACAATAAGAAGGCGATGGTAGTTGCTACCATCACCTTTTTCTTTGTGTTTGAAAAAAATAAAATGATGGCAATGAGCCATCATCTTCTTCTATGGTTCTGTTGTAGTGAAGAAGGTGATGACACCAAGCTACTGTTGCCTTCTTTTGTGGTGGTGTTGTAAAGAAAAAGAAGAAGACGACATCTTCCATCACCTTCTTTGATGGCTTTGTTGCAAAAAATGATGACGATAATTACCATTACCTTTTTTGCTGGTTTTGCTATGAAGAAAGTGACGATAGAAATGTCGTTGCCTTCTTTTATGGTGGTGGTGTTGTGAAGAAGGTGATGGCAATAAGCGGTTTCCTTCTTTCTTTTTTTCTTTTTCCTTTTTTTGGTCCTTTTGGTTTGATTCATTAGAATTGAAAATTAATAATGAAATGGTGGTTTTTTTTAGTATTGAAGGTTGTAATGGCTAGAAAAAAGAAATTGAAGAAAGGTGGTGGTGATTTGAAAGTTCATAAGCAAAATGTTGCTTCATCAGAATAGACAATTGGTGAGCAAAATGTTGTTCCATTAGAATTGAGACTTGAAAAGCAAAATGTTGCTCCATCAAAATTGAAAATTGATGAATCAAAAAAATTATGTGGCTTAAAATTGACAATGATGATAGTTTGCAATTCAAATGGTGAAATCACTTTCAATATAGATTGAAAATTTCAATCAAAAAATGGTGGGTTAGATTGTTTTAGAATTTATGTACATTAAATTAAACGTAGATATAAGAAATTATACAAGTTTTTTTTAATTTAATTATATCCGTGGGATTTTTTTTGTCAAATTTTTTTTATTACATTACCTAAAAATAGTTAAAGTTTATAGGAATTTTATCTGATTGTGTGATTTTATGTTTGACAATACTTGCATTTTATTTTTTGAACTTTTTATGTGTAAGGTTTTAGGGTTAGGATTTTTTTACTAAAAAATAATGATTTACTTTTTTATATTTTTTGGTTTAGGTCTGGAACTTGAAACCAACCAGGCTTCTCAACCACCGACATCCCCTTGTCCACCTAATTTGGTTCAAAAGGACAAAGAATGGATGAAGGATGGGTCGAAATGGAAATGTAAAATTGGCACTTGCATTGTTGCACATTATGTCAAATGGTTATTGACCAAACATTTAAAAGAAGTGCATGGCTTGGTGGCAGAAAAGGCCAAACTTGGGAGGCCTTCAACTTCTAAAAGAGGTCCTTAACGCGAATGGGATAAGTTGGTAATTGTTGTAGAAGAATGTCCACCATTCCCAAAACCAGCTTTGGTCAAATTATCTTTAAAATAATTGTTATAGGTGTTGGGTTTTAATGCCTAGGGCATGGGAAACATGCTTTAAGATGCAACATCATGAATGGAGAAGGATGAAGATTTACAAAAGATGATTCGATCCACATGTTGTGTATATTTATGATAATTGAAAATGACATGGGATTTCAAAAATTGGGATCGAAAGTCCAGTAAAGCAAGTTGGACAAAATAATTGACAAATGTATTAAATTGCCATGAATCTAGAATGATTCATGGAAGGTAAGAAATAATAATGATCAATGTTTATTTTATTTTTATAATTTTGTTTCATCTAAGGTGTGTTAAGGTTTAATTTGATAGTTTTTTGGTGTTTATAAGGTTTAGGATACAACAAAGAAAAGTTTGTTGCAAATGCAGTTCAAGTTGAAATGCAATGTCGCCATCTGTACATTGCTCGTCATGTAGTAAAGGTTACCAATGCAGCAGCTGCTTGTCGAGTTAAACACGAGATTGTAGATAATGATATGGTTTAGGGTTTTCACTTTATATAGTTAGCTAGGTTTTTTTAGCCCTTTTATTTTTTGGACTACCTAATTTTAAAACTTTAGTCCTTTGATATGTTATAAAAAACCTTTTTTTTTCCATTGAATTCTTTAGTAATTTTTGATCCACCCATTTTTGTACATTGTTTATCAATATAATATTTTCTTCAAGTCACACTTGTTTGATGGGTATATGGTTAATCATATATGTCTTCTTTGTCATAATTTTCTTAGTACTTTAGATGTAAGAATCAAACTTTAAATAGGTCCATATGAATAAGTGCCATTAATTTGTCTAAGGTTTACAAAGATCAAATGAACATTGTGCAATACTTACATCTAATGTAATAGGATTCACATCACTTAAAGACTTTTAAAACAATACCCACATTTAAAACATATAATACTTACATCATTTTCTATTATAAATTCCATAAAGCCATTTTCAAATATGCAATACCCACATGTAGGTCCCATAATAGATGTTGTTTTTTACATTCATTATAATACTCGTATATAGGTCCCATAATAGTCACTAGTTTTTTACATTCATGATAATACCTGCATTTTTTCATAAAATTAATTCAGAATAATAATTAATTTGGGTATATAAAAAGACATATTTTGGGTACCCAAACCATTTATTAGTTATTTTGAAATGATTTTACATGCAGGTATTGTAGTTAAGGTTGGGTCTTCACTTAAGGTTTGCCTCAATCACCTATGGGTTATTTTGAAATGAATTTGAATATGGCTATTCCATTTAAGGTTAAGATTTCATATAATTTTACAATATCCACACACATACTTACTTTCACCAATTACAAATTTAACCTTAATGTTTTTAATAATTAAATAAAATTTGTAACAAAACACAAAAGAAGATATGTCTTTTACCATTTCTTAATATCTCCAAGTTGATTTCTTTCACTTGCTTAGAAAATATATCTTGCATTGTTTTGCATATAAAATTCCCCCTCAAATGCACCATAGATTTATTTTAATTGCTATAGACTTGTAAATTTTTTTAATTAATTTAGGTTTTCCCAAACTTTAGATTTGAATCATAATCAAATAGTATATATTTATAACAATTATATGAAAAAATGTGTTTTCTTTTTAATAAACTTTTTAAGTTCAAATTCAGTATGTTATAATATAGTAAAGAATAGACATTAAACAATCATAAATGCTTATTAAGTTTATGTGGCCTAAGTTAGTAAACTACCTATTTAAAAATATTTGGACCAATATTTAAACCAATATTATACATCACAAAAAATAAAATTTACATAAGGACTTGTGTTATATATGTATAAAATATAAAATATTTTTGACCCATTATATGATTATTTTAATTAAGAAATTATTTATTATATATCAAAAAAGTATAAAATAAAATTTCAATCAGACATAAGATTAATATATGGGAAAGATCATTTTTATTATTATGTGAAACAAAAAAAAATGTAGAAAATCATGTGCTTTGATTTTTTTTAAAACATAATTTAACATCTTACTAAATTAAAGATTTTATATTTTTGTTTTTTGAAATGAATTTACAACTTTGAAAGGGAAAAAAGATAAATATGAACATATTTGAAGAAATTTTAAGCTTGAACTTTTAATTTTTTGATCTCGACAAACTTTGTATTACATTTAAGGTTGGGTTTTCACATAAGGTTTGCTTCTTACTTTTGTGTGATTTCTCCAACCTAATTTTTCCAATCTCTTTGAAGAAGATATAAAATGAAATTGTATTTTTTCACATATGTCTAAACCCTAGAAATTTCCTCCCAATTTAATGTAAAATATTTTAGATAATTAATGAATTATCAAAAACATTTGTCATATATTTAAATAATTAATAGACCAATATTTTGGATAACTTAAATGATTAATGATCAATAATTAGATAATCATTTATTTATTTAAAATATTTAACTAGTCATTTGGTTTAATTTTATTTACTTGGATAATAAAAAGTTGGATCTAAAAATCAAATTGATTAATTTGATATTTGATTGATTAACTTAATTACATTTTTGTTTTAATAAGTTATTGAAATCACTATTCAAGATAAGTAATCCACGTTATAGATTGCAAGTTTAACTTTTCCATGTAAAATTCTTACATCAAGATAAGCTTGATCACAATTGTTATTGTATTATTTGTTCCACAAACAATAGAACCTTTTTTCAAATTCAATGAAACATAGTAAGAATCATGGAACTCTTAATCAATAACCCCAACCTTTATACACACTTTTGTTAACATACTATTTTAAAATTAACTAATTATTTTGGAATGACCTAACATGTGAGTATTGCATTTAAGGTAGGATCTTCATTTAAAGAGGCTTAAACCCCACATATGTAATTTCGGAATGACCTTGAATGAGAGTATTGCATATAGGGTTGGGTTATTTCAAAGTGACTTTGCATGTGGGTATTGTGTTTAGGGTTAGGTCTTCACTTAAGGGTATCCAAACCATCTAGATGGGATCTTTTGAAGCATGGGTATTGCATTTAGGGTTAATTCTTCATTTAAACTTGAAATACCCAGATTTGTACTTATTTCTACCAACTAGAATTTTGGGGTTTCGTTACAATATCTACACCCATACTTACTTTTACTAACTAGAATTTTGGGGTTTCGTTACAATACCTACACCCATATTTACCTTTACCAATTGCAATTTTGGGGTTTAATTGTAATACTTGCATTTATATTTATTTCTATTGACTAGGATTTTGGGGCCTAGTTACAATACCTGCATTTAACATTAATAATATCACTATCCTTGTGTTTTTACGATTCACACTTTTTGTGCTTATTACTTAGAAACAATAATAACCTTCATGCCATATTAGACTTCATGTGTGTGTTGAATACATGATGTTCAAAGAATTTGGGCTATGGTTTCCTCCATACAAAATTGATTCTAAAACAAAATTCTTAGTGCTAATGGCAACAATCTTGATTAGTCATTAAAACATTTATTCATGACATTGTTTAATACATACATTTGTGTGATTGAACATTGTTTCATGTCAATTTTTGAGTTGTTTGACATTATTTCCCAATCCATCTTCTATGCAGTGTAACATCAATCCTAGGTGTGAAACTGCATTTGCCTTTGTGAGGCATATGTTACGAATATTACACGCCAATACTCTCATGTGTGAGGTGGCATGTTCACAAAGTGTCACATTGTTTTTTTAATATTCATTTGTGATATCTTGCATTATAGTCACCAATTGTGCAGAGCCCTTTCCATCGAGGTTGATGAAATTATTATGTCATTAGACCCTATAATGGCACCCATAGGGAAATCACTTTGCTCCATGTTCATGAGCCCATCAAATTTTATGATCCCATGATCACTTTCAAGATGTTCATTTTTGTCATCATCATTGGACTCCATATCATCTAGAATATGTCATGGGTTCACAAACATGTGACCCAACCTTCCACAATGTGATCCATACCATGTTCCACAGTAATGAATGATATCTTCTTGAGAAATGTATGTGCATGTGAGAATGACCACAATTAGGTGTTTACACATGTTCCTTCGCAATGCCCATTCACATGTGTAACAAAATATTTCGATGAATGGGAATTTCATCACGTAAATAACATTAGGAAGGTGTTGTTTCCATATGCCCCAAGCTCCATCACTTTCAAGGGTTGGTTGGTACACATGAGTGAATCGAATAAAGGCTACCTTTTTTACATTTCGTGTAATAATGGCCTCCATAAACTTGGTTTTTATGAAACCTTTTTTTTTCATTTCCAATGTGTGCATGTATTGGTGTGTAATGGTTATTGTTAATCTCCACTCCAACCAGTCAATCTTACGACCTTTAAGGCCTTTTGAGTCAAAAGTAAGCTAACATTTCAACGCACCATGATATGATTCAATGTTCACTTGGGTGTCTTGGTTGGAATGGGGCACTCTTTGAACACCCACCATCCATAATTCTGCAAACATAAACACAATGCACAAGGATGAATAACATTATTACAAAAGAATTTTGAATATTAAACCATGATAAATATTATCACTTACCTAATTGATGGTAATAAGTCTAGAAATAATTTGTCCACGCATCACCAAGCCTATGTTTATGAAGGTTTTATTTTACAGTAACCCTTCCACACTCTTTGAAATCATCAATTATTTTTCCATGATTGATGGACATGTACATCACATCATGAAGGTCTTTGAGGATTCCACCCCGCACTTCCACGTCTTTGATTTTTTCAGTACCACATAAGCATCATGCTTTGAGAACATGCCAACAATAAAGGTAGATGAGAACCTTGTCCATACCCCATACGACTTTAATAAGGACACATATGCAATAAAATCTCCATGAATGGATGGAGTTAGTATAACAGGAAATGCATTTGAAGTAATCAAGAATTTTATGAAAGATATTAAAAAACATTTAAGAAATAAACACAAAGTAGGTACTAGGTATATAACTAACCATAATGCCTTCAATTCTTGAGGTGCATCATCAATAAGAAAACATGATGGTTTCCAATGTGGCATGTGTGATAACATCTTATCTTTTAATGGTTTCACCATTCAATCAAATCTTCAATTGTTTGCCTATTTGCAATGATCAAGGCTAAAGGGACACTCGTGCGATGATCATCAAACCCCATCAAGGTGAATAGATGAAATTTCATGCCATTTGTGCCAAATGTGGCATCCATAAAAATGGCACCATTGTGACCATATGATAGCATGGACTCACATTGAGTTGGTGTTTGAATGCCTATGGTGAATGGGATTTGAATCCCATTGATTTCATCAACATCTTGGGAAAAGAACAAATCTTTCGAATGTTAGAAAGCCCAAGACCGAATTGAAATTGCAGGGTTGGTGTGTAAATGCCAACTCCCTTTTTTATGTTTTTGATCCAAATATGCAATGTCTTGAAGCCGAATGAAATCATCTTTTGTCATGCTTTGACCCGCATTCACACGTTCCCACCGAATTGTTTTATGCTTGTCATATATTTGTTTGGCCATGTAACCTAAGTTTAGTTAGGCCCATATGTAGTCCTTCAATGCTTGTGACATTTGTGGAACATAATGAGACATACAAGAAATTGATTTTGGGTCATGCTCACCATGTGTGAATGACATGTTAGTTTGTGTATGGGCCTTATGATAAATTATGATTTCAGCCACATTAGGTCGTGTGTATAGACATTTGATTGAGAATGATGCTAGGCATCTTCATTTAATAGATCGAGTGTGGGTTGAGTTTTTCCAATAATCCTCTGGTCCATATCTGCATTAATACTTAAACCAAAAAACTTTCAAGACATAAATGATTACATCTTTAGTATATGAATTAAAGAAATAAAAAAAGGTTAAAGCCATAAATGTTTACCATGTATGCCTGAGGTGGTTTTTGATACTTGGTTGCTTGACATCCATTTGGCTTGGGAAGTTTTTATAAACATTCCATTCCACAAGGGTGCTTGTATCCCTTTGTTCACCTTCCAAGAATTCCGAGATGCGAGCATATGGAACATAAGCAAATTGAAAGGTCACTTTATTTTGCCCTCCATGGCGTATCCTGGACCTCCACACCAAGTCCTTGTTTGAGAAAGGGGACTTGGTGGGGTTTCGGACATGAATGGAATGGGACTTTGGAACCCTTCCCATGATTGAAGGAAGTAGGATAAATTCTTGGATTAAGAGAATTTATAATTCTATAAACATTCATCATTAAACAAAAACCCAAAATGCAATACATACATGGCTCCTTTAAAATCAATGTTGTGACTTGGAATTCCCATTACAATACCCATATCATGATATAAAATATTTATTGTTCCAATGTACATAATGTATAACACTTGCATTATGAACCCATATACTAAAACAAACTTTGGTAATACCCACATTGAATTATTAAACCTTCTATCATTGAAAATGTTCACATATGCAATACCCGGATTGTACTTTAAACCTAGAATGTCTAAAAACCCCATGTAGCAATACCCACATAATAATAATTAATGCACATTGTTTGAAAGGTGCAAAATGTAATACTTGCCTTAGGCCATAAAACCCACACGAGTTGTGGGGAGTCAATGCATTATTCACATATGGGTATGAAAAAATCAAACTACAAAAGGATATTGAATATGAAATATGTGTATAAAGGTGTAAAATCTTTATTTATGGTTATATACTTAATGAAACTTGACCTTCTTTCTATATCCAATAACTAGGAAATGAAAAGAGGTTGAATTGTGAAAATATAAACAAAAAACAAAAGAAGTAATAAGAGATAAATGCATACTTTTAGGAATAAAAGATGACAACCTTCCACCAAAGTTTATAGTCCCAATTGAAAACGCAACCCTAGAAGATCATAATTCGTACAAAAGTGGTTAGAAAATATTAAGCTCTAACAACTATGGAACATATGGAAACAAAGAGATTCATAATTATGGTATAGATCCAAATAAGTGATAAGATCAAAATCCAATATAATGAGCAAAGTTTAGAGTATAAACCTTAAGCCCTTAAATATATGAACCAAATCCCTATACACTAAATCATAAGGTATAACCCTAAAAATCCAAATGATATTTTGCCATAAGCCTTATTACAACCCTAACTATACAAACCCTAATAAAAAAAAGTCCAAGTGATGTATGCCCTAAACCCAAAAAATTATATAAATTATACAAATTATATAATGCAAAATAAACAAATTTAAAAAGATAGGAAAAAATTTAGAAACCAAAATTTAAAGGTTTTAAACTATATATATTTATTGATTGAAAGAAAATACCTTAATCTTTTAAAAAAATCAAATAAATTTTGTACAAAACCAAAAAATATATATTTGTCTTTTACCTTTGTATGATCTCTCCAACTTAATTTTTTCCACTTTCTTTGAAGAAGATATAAAATGAAATTGTATTATTTCACATATTTGCAAACCCTAAAAAATTCTCCTCAAATTTAGCCTACTTTAGGTTAATTACTATACATTTGTGAAAAATTTATTAATTAATTTATGTGTCCCAACCTTAAACTTAAACCATAATCTAATAGTACATACTTGTAATAATTACATGAAAAGATGTATTGTAATGTCTATTCAATAATAAATTAGGTAAACAAAATTTAGTAAAATATGCATTAATTAAACCAAAATGGCTGCAATTATGGCATTGTTTCCATAATAAATTGTTTGTAATACTTACATATGGAGACGTATGTTCATCATCCATGAACTAGGGTGAACCTTAATAAATTGATGGGTAGGATTGAAGGGGAAGGGGGGTGGGGGTGGAAAAAATGAATAGGTAGTTAATTAAGTATTTGGCTATGTAAAAAACATAGATAAATCGGTAGTTAGGTAGATAGGCAAGTTAGTACATAAGAAACAAGTTACCTTATCAAGGTGATTAAGTTTGTAAAATATTTATGTCAATAGGGTGGTTGTGTATATAGGTAGCTAGGTAATAAGGTAGGTAGTTAGTACAGTGGTTAAGTTAGTAAGGTATGTAATTAATAGGGTAGCTAGGTTAGTAGGGTAGGTGGTTAGTACAATAGTTAGGTCAATAGGATAACTAGTTATTAAGGTAGTTATGTCAGCAGGGGATAATAAATAAGGTATCGAGGTTGGTGTAGTACTTATGAGGGTAGGAAAATGAATAGGGTAATTATGTGTGAGGTCAAGTCCATGGGAAAAACGACCAAGAATCAAAAAGAAAAAAAATTACAATGGTCAACAACAAAAAAAATGGACTATGATGAACCCCATCTAGTGCCAAATGAAAAAATGTAGCCCATTTAATGGATAGAATGACCAACTAGTGCATTGGTCGCTATTGGTTCACTCTAGCCCTTTAGCAGCACACTGTAAACATGTACATTTTTATGGCCAGAGTGAACCCGCAACCACCAATGCACCAATTGGTTGTTCTATCCATTGGATGGGCTGCGTTTTTTCATTTGGCATTAGATGGGGTTCATGACAGTCCATTTATTTTTGCTACTGACCACTATACTTTCTTTTCTTTTGGTTTGTTTTTTGTTGTTTTTTTCCTAGACCTAACCTCACACATACCTTGTTCACCTTCCTACCCTCATAAATATTATACCAACCTTGGTACCTTACTAATTATCCCCCCCTACTGACATAACTACTTTAATAACTAATTATCTTACTAACCTAACTACTATACTAACTACCTACTTTAGTAACCTAGTTACACTATCAACTACATGCCCTATTGACCTAATCATTGTACTAACGACCTACCCTACTGAGTTAGCTACATTATTATTTAGCAACCCTATATACACAACCAACTTATTGACATAAATACTTTACAAACCTAGTCACCTTGATAAGGTAACTTGTTTCCTACATATTAACTTGCCTATCTACCTAGCTACCTTGCTACCTTGCTAGTGTAACTTTTTTCCTACCTACTAACTCGCCTACTTACATGCCTACCTACTTTAGTAACCTATCTACCTTGTTCCTTAAACTTCCTTTCTACTTACTAACTTGCTTACTAACCCAACTACCTACCTGTATACCTACTTACTTACCTACTATAGTACCCTATCTACCTTGCTCCTTGAACTTCCTTTTTACTTGTTACTTGCTTACTAACCCAACCACTTACTTATATACCTACTTACCTACCTATGCACCCCCACCTTCTTACCTACCACTATGTTCACCTACCTACTTATGTTTTTTACATAACCAAATACCTAACTAAATTACCTACTCACTTTTCCCACCCCCTAGCCGCCCAATCCTACCTATCAATTTATTAAAGTTTGCCTTAGTTCATGGATGATGAACATAGGTTCCCATATGTAGGTATTACAAACAATTTAAAATGGAAATAATGTCATAATTGTAGTCATTTTAGTTTAGATAATTCATAATTTATTAAATTTTTTTTACCTAATTTATTTATGGAATGGACATTACAATACATCTTTTATGTAATTATTACAAGTATGTATTATCAGATTATGGTTTAGGTTGAAAGTTGGGACACATAAATTAGTTACCAAGTTTTTCACAAATCTATAGTAATTAACCTAAACTAGGCTAAATTTTAGAATGTAGACATATGTGAAATAATACAATTTCATTTTATATCTTTTCAAAAAGACTGGAAAAAATTAGTTTGGAAAGATCACACAAAGGTAAGAAACATATATTTTCTTTTGGTTTTTTACAAAATTTATTCGATTGTTTTTTAAGATTAAGGTTTTTTTTCGATCAATAAATCTTTGTAGTTTAAAAGCTTTAAATTTTGGTTTTTAAATTTTTTAAATTTTTATTTATTTATTTAGTTTTACATTATATAATTTGAATACTTTGTATAGTTTTTTGGGTTTAAGGCATATATCACTAGGACTTTTTTTTGTTAAGGTTTATATAGTTAGGGTTGTAATATGGCTTATGGAAAAATATTATTTGGATTTTTATGGTTATGCCTTATGATTTAATGTTCAGGAATTTGGTTCATATATATCAAGGTTTAAGGTTTATACTCTAGATTTTGTTCATTATATTGGTTTTTGATTTTATTATTTATTTAAATCTATAACATAATTATGAATTTCCTTTGTTGCCATTTGTTCCATAATTTTTAAAGTTCAATATTTCTTAACTAACTTCTGTTTAAACATAATACGAAAGTGAAAAAACTTAACTTGGAAATATTACCAAATGGTAAGATATACATGTTTTTTTTACATTTCTTTAAATGCAATATCCATATTCAAGTTCATTTTTGATATAACTCTTAGGTGATTTAGGTAACCTAAGGTGTAGACCCAACCCTAAATGCAATATCCACATGTAAGGTCATTTTGAAATAACCAATATGTAGCCTGGGTGGCCTTTCAATGAAAATCAAAACTTATATGTAATACCTGCATGCAAGTTCATTTTGAAATAATCCATAGGTGATTTAGACAACCTTAGGTGAATAATCAACCCTAAATGCAATACCCTTATGTAAGGTCAATTCAAAATAAGTGGTTTAGGTACCCAAAATATGTCTTTTTATATACCTAAATTAATTTTATGACAATTAATTATCATGAATAATTATCTAAAATAATGATTTGAATAATTTATCAACATAAAAAATCCAATTAAAATAATAAATTAAATATCAAATTATTGATTTGATTTTTAAATCTAAATTTTAATTATCTGAATAATTAAGGTTTAACCAAATAATCAGTTGATTAATATTTTTTTAAAAATGATTGTTTAAATATGATAATCGATCATTTAAATTATCTAAAATAAATTTTTAGTAATTCATTAATTATGACATTATTTGTTGATACTTAGACTAAATTATTTTATCATATGAGTCCCATAAATATTACAATGGAAATTTATATGCAAGTATGGCAAAATATGTTAAAAATCAACAACTATTTACGAGACCTATATGTGGGTATTGCATATTTGAAATGGTCTTATGGAAATTATAATATAAAGAATGTAGATATTGCACAATGTTAATTTTGATCTTTGTAAACCTTAAACAGATTAATGTTACATATTCATATAGGCCTATTTTAGTTTTGATTTTTACATCTAAAGTATTATGAAGATTATGAAAAAGAAGAGATATATAATTAACCATATACCCATCAAATAAGTGTGATTAAAGGAAAATATTATATTGATAAAAGATGTACAAATATGGGTGGATTAAGAAATGTTAAAAAACACAATGAAAAAAAAGGGTTTCTATAATATATCAAAGGACGAAAGTTCAAAAATTGGGTAGTCCAAAAAATGAAAGGGCTAAAAAAACCTAGTTGACTATATAAAGTGGAAACCCTAAACCATAACATTATCTGTAATCTTGTGTTTAGTTTGATAAGAAGTTGTTGCATGACAAGCGATGTATAGATGACAACATTGCATCTCAACTTAAATTGCATTTGTAATAAACTTTTTCTTTGTTCTGCCATGAACCCTATAAACCCCAAAACCACCAAATTAAACCTTAACACCACCCAAAAAAAAAACGACGGCACATTGTTTCACCATCCTCTTAATCTCAAACAAAAAAAAAAAAGCCACGGTGTCATTTTTTTTTTTTTTTTTTTCTCAGACACAGAAAAGAAGGTGATAATAACCTTCTTTGTTCCAATAACACCACAAAAGAAGACGACCGTGCATTGTTACCATCATCTTCTTCTCTAACATAGAGAAGAAGGCAACAATAACAAACTGTTGTTGCTTTCTTCGCATCAACACCACCAAGAAGAAGGTGATGGTAACAAGCTGCCATCGCCTTTTTCATTGTAACAACACCACAAAAGAAGATGACGGCACATTGCCATTGTTTTTTTCTTCTTTATAACACCACCACAGAAGAAGACAACAGCACAGTGCTATCATCTTCTTCTTCTCAAACACAAAGAACATAAAACACACAAGAAAAAAACAACAAATAAAACGAAGAGAAAGGAGGGAGCTTACTTTCAAGCTCTTGCTCTAACCTCTCAATTTTGGCTCCCGTTTTTACCCTTTTGCTTTTGCATTTTCGTTTCAAATGTGTTCTCTTAGCATCTTTTTCTTTCCAAGCAGAAGAAAAGAAAAAAAATGTAGAGAAGGGAGGGAGTTTACCTTCAAGCTCATGTTCTGCCTTTTCACTTTTGCCCTCCCACTTTTGCCCTCCTATTTTTGCACTTATGTTTCATGTGCTTTCTCTTAGCATCTTCTTCTCAAGTAGAAGAAAAGAAAAAAAACACAAAGAAAAAAAAAACCATAGAGGAAAAAAAAATCAAAGAAGGGAAGGAGCTTACCTTCAAGCTCCCATTTTACCTTCTCATGTTTGGCTCCTGCTTCTGCCTTCCTGCTTCTGCCTTCCTGCTTTTGCCCTTTTGTTTCAAATGTTTTTTCCTAGCATCTTTTTTTTCTCAAATAGAAGAAAAAAAAAAAACACAAAGAAAAAAAAACTATAGAGAAGAAAAAAACTACAAAGAAGGGAGGGAGTTTACCTTCAAGCTCCTGTTTCGCCTTCTCATTTTTGGCTCCTGCTTCTACCCTTTTGCTTTTGCTCTATGATTTGAAGCACTTTCTCCTAGCATCTTCTTCTTCTCAAACAAAAAGAAAGAAAGAAAAACACAAAGGAAAAAAAAAACCATATAAAAGAAAAAAATGTAAAAAAAGGAGGGAGCTTACCTTTCTTCTCTCGCTTCTGCATTTGGGATGAAGCGCTCCTCCTGTTTTTTCCTCTCCACATTCCTTCAACGTTGAGCTCTCCACCTTCTTCAAGCCTTGTGTCTACATCTCCTTGAAGTTTTGTGCTATTCAAGCTCAGGAGCTTTCCCAAGCTTTGGAGATGGAATGAGTGGGAAATGGGGTGAAGGAGGTAGGAGGGGGTCGGTAGGTAGGAGGGTGGGGGAAGTAGGTAGGAGGGGAAAATTTTGGGGCAGGGAAGGGGGCTAAAAAATCCTTGGGCAGGGGAAGAGGATGTGTTTTTGGTTCATCCCCAAAATAGCTTGAAAGGCCTCATCCTGAATTGGTGCATCGGTGGCTGTTGGTTCACTCTAACCCATTTTTATTAGAACAAAGACAATTCACAATGTTTTTCTATAAATCTTCATCCAACATGTATTTCAAACATTAATAGCATACTTTTAAGAGACTCACTTAAAATTGTTAGCAATCATTTTAATATATGTAAAATTAAAATGGAAGAATTGGTTTCACATGTTCTTGGTAAATGCACCACCAAGTGTTCCTTCATAAAATATTTAATATTATATCACTCCCACTGAAACAAACTTTACTAAGTATTTTGAAACATTAGTTTTTAATTAACCCTATATGTATAGAGACAAGGGTTATATTATTAGTGTACTAATATATTTAGAGGATGTTGAAAAGCCTTGTGTGTAGGTGTAAAGAAAAATTGCTATGGCCAATGAAATTATTGGATTTGGTGATTTGATTATTTTTTCTAAATTATTGTGGGGGTGCAAGCAAAGTAAGATAGACAACTTGTGATATTAAAATTTTATTTGTAACATAAATGAGAAATAATCATAAAATAAATGTTGATATAACATGTATAATTTATAAATATGAATTGTTTTAGTTTAAAATTTATAATATTTCTTTGGAGAGTTCAAATTACATTGGTGGCCATTAGGATAAATGTGCAAAAATGGCACATGACATAAGAAAAACATTGGATTAACACCCATGGTCACTAGGTCATTGAAGATAATATGGAAAATAAATTAAACATAGGGGGTTGAAAATGAAAGGAAAAAGTCAATGAAAGGATTTTATATTGTAAAAAAATCGACTAAGACCTAGTGATCACTAGCTAACAAGAAAACATTGAACATAAATTAAACATAATAATAATTTTTAAAAAAAAATTCTTTAATGATGATAATCAACATGTTTTTTAATTTTATGACAATGGTATTAGAAAATATCAAGTTTAATATGCATTTAAGTAGACTCTAAAAAATGCAAGTACATGAAATATTCAAAATTTTAAAACTTTAAGTTATAAAACCTGAAAAACATTTATATGCTCTCAATTTTTACACATTATAATCATAATATATTCAACTTTTAAAATGCAAGTAGGTTTGAACACCATATTGATTTGACCAATCCATTTCAAATGTACTTGTTATTCACTTTTATCATATTAAAGATTTTAAAATTTTGTATTCTGCTTCTGTAAATGAAATGGACCTCCCAATGTTTTCATAATGAAATTTAATTTGTTTTTGAATCTACTTGCTTGCTATGTCAATATTTAAAAAATAAAATAAAATTAGGTTTTATTAGCTTGATTATTTTTTAAATCTATTTTTTCATGTTTGCACCCCTTTAGTGAATTAACAGTTAAATGTGTAATAAGGTTTTGTAGGTGTGTGCATGTGAATTTTAAAAGGCCAATGAAAATTATAAAAAGGGACCATTACTTTCAATATTCAACAGAATGTTAAAGTAGGCTTGAAAATTTCTTTCCTAGGCCAATGGGATTGCTAGATCTGATGATTTGACTTTTATTTTATTTAGTAATTAACTTGCATGAACTAATACTTCAATGTTTAATAAGTTTGATGTAGCTATTTACTTGTGAATTTTTTATAATCAATATTTATGGATAAGAAGTTATTAAAGTGACTAGTTCATATTTTGTACTATGCTTGGATCCTAGTCATTGAACTAAATAAAATTGTGAATAGTACAACTAAAAATTCCTCTAACAAAAAATTAAATGTAATAAAAATGTTTCATAATTCACAAATAAAAATGAAAATACATGCATGCACATTGTGAATCTTGACAAATTATTGATCAAACCAATTTTTATTAGAACTTTTATAAGCAAAAGGTTAGAAAGCTTAGACCTCATCCTATAAGCATCTTTATAATACCTCTAGGTCATTAGCTCTAGTTCAATAATATACAACTACATAGTTGCAAATTATTCATTAAAATGATGCAACTGTGATAAAATGAGATAAAACGAATAAATTGTGTATAAATATTCTTTTTTGTAATCACTTAAAAATCAAGCATTTTCCCATGTCATGTGGCTTTTGGGGAACTACTAGAAAGATCAATACATTTACAAAGGTCAAAGTAAATTATAAGTTGGGCGTGGTAGATTTTATTTCCATGTATTGCATTATTATTTAGTTCTTAAATACTTAGAGTCAACTTCACAAACTGAGACATTTAAAAAAGTGGATTTGAATATATATATAGGAAACAAAATGAGGATTGGGGATTATAAAATAGTTGATTTTTCTGGCAGAATTTCAACACCTATTAAAAAAATTTGATTTATTTTCTAGATGAATTCGACTGTTTTTGATAAAAAATGAGAAAATTGCTCCAAATATTCAAAACTGCAAAATTGAAGGGAAAAGAAAAACAATGGTTGTGATGTACAACTATTTGGAAAAACGTAGTTAAACCCTGTACTAATGTCGACTCTTGGAGATGGGTTGCCTAACTTGAGAACCTTTTTCGAGTGTTGGGTAGTATTACTGTTTTTCAATAATCACCTGCTCTGGTTCTTTCAATTTACATTTTCAAAGAACTTGGATAATTTTTCGAATTTCAAATTAAAATTTTTTCATACCTTTCAAGGTCCTAAGCTTTTGTCTGTTTGTTTCACAACTGGTTCTTTTAAAAAATATTATTCTGTTATATAAAGATGGCTCTTTCAAAAAATAAAAATAAAAATTGATGCAGTATTAATATTTTAAAAATACAGAATATTCTATAACTTTTGAAACATTTTAATGGCCAGCACAAGGATCCTGGCAAAATACTTTATAAGTTTTAAAATAGCCTAAACTCCACCCCTAGGTATCATATGTCCCTAAACCCTAATTGAAAACTAGAATCAAGGTTAGTAAAATAACCTGCCCAGGTTCAATTTGTGACAGATATCAATGGAATTTGGTTCTTTGCCAACTGGCTCTCTTTGCCCAATGGGTCTGTTATTAACCTGGGAATGACCTGAAAAATGAGAATTTTGGCCATTTTTCAAAACGGATGTAACATAGTCTTTGGTAACAAACTCAATGATTTTTTGAAAAATGGGCCAAAATTCGCATTTTCTTTCAAAAAACCTAAACAACTGCTCATAATGCAATGTCAACCCCCCCCCCCCCAATTTTATGATGTTGCTCAAGTGGTGATCATCCATAAGTAAATTTTTCCATCAAAATATGAAAGTAGGAAATCTTAAACATGCTTTCATGTTGTAGGAAATTGTGGCAATTTTTGACTATTATTTAAATTTAAAAAATTGATGATTTTTTTTTGAAAGACAGGGAATTTGCAATAAAATACTCCAGTCTTTTTTAAAAATATTTTCACAGAATGGTGAAATCTTGTCACCAAAAAGATCATTGTCATAAGGTAGTTTTCAATCCTAATATCTAACTATGAAGCATCTATCTATGAAGGAAGGTAGTTTGTTTCTTTTGTTTTATTTTGTGTGTACTTATGAGATCCACCAAACTGGGATGCTTGAGATTGCATTCTTAGTCTCTTTGGAAAGCTCTCCGGGAGGATGGGTGCATCACTTGGTTTCATGGTGTTTGGATGCGCTGCAAAAGTTCTTGAATATTAAATGATATCTTCGCTGAAAATTAAATTAAATTGTAGCTGAAAATTTTGGAGGAATTGGAACGTGACTTTGGTGTCGCTGGAAAGATCTTGATGAGCAGGATTTAATGGAATTCATTTGGTAAGATTTGGATTCAGAATGTGGGAAAATTTTGATTTTTAAGGCATTTCTGCCGCTGAAAATTCAAATAAATTCCAAAAAAACCAGGTTTCGAAAGGAAAAACCAGTTGAAAACGTGGTAACACTTGGGCCAATGGCACAGGCCACATTAGTATTGAGGAAAGGACATTTCATAAGTCCTACATTAGATCCATTATAGGAGCATTGTCTTGAGTAGTGTTCAGTATGTGACCTTGCACAAATATTTCTCAGGTCTCAGGGTAGTAAATTCACGAAATGCGCCTTTCTGATCAAATGCTTGATTTGTTCACACAGAAGTTGGATTTCAAGCACCAATGATCATTTAGGACCCACCCTATGATCAAATATTTGGTGTGAACGAAAATTGTTCAATCTTTTTTGGAGATTGTAACCAAAAAGTTTCTAGGCGATTTGTGTTTGGTTGGGGGCATGCCTCATCTAGTTATAAGATGATGAGGGTTAACAATAGGGGAGGGGTTGACACATTCAAGTACTCACAAATACACATGTGAGTGACTAGCATGAGATTTCAGGTGTTTGGTACTGGGTTTATGGAGGGCAATTTTAAGAATCTTGTGAAATGAAGTGAGCAAAAATGTTTTGTTTCTATAGAAGACATACAAGAAAACACATTGGAACTTAGGCATAAAAGATGCCTAGTGACTGTGCCATGCAAACCATTTATGAATTTAGATTTACCAAACCCCAATATGCCCCCATCACCATTGATGGGATTCCCCTTTAAAATTCATTGTTCTAAAATGACCACCTCCACAAAATATGACAAAATAGAATTTTTTCCATTTGCTTCAATGGCAAGACATTGTCTAATTGTTATAAATTAATCACTAGTTCCAAAATGTTTGCACCTAGAGAGGATGCATTTGATGTGAACAATAATGTTTTCATACATCACCAAATGTTGTGATTTAAAGCAGTGTAGGTGCACCCAAAGATGGGGAAGCAAGATTGTTTAAGACTCTCAACCAAACTAAGGCCTCTCCAGCATGCCATGAGCAATGCTATACTCCTTAGGTAATGGAATATTTTATACTATTATTTTTTTCCAACCCCACCCATCAAACTAAAATTGGAACTGCATATAGGTGAGAGATTACTAATAACAAATTACATAAACTAATTATTATGATTGACCAATCAGAAATAGAGAGGAATAGTTATATCATATTTATTACATTCTTTTTTGACAATCGTTAGACTTTGGTGCCTTAATTTACCAACCTCATCAAATTTTGCTAAAATGTTGGGCCAACACCATTTTGCTAAGCCAAATAGACACATTTTGATTTTCTACTCTAATTTGCAGGGTCAGATATTAGACACCACTAGAGATTGTCACATTGTTGATCATCCAAGAGATTTAACCAAGTTTGGCTATAGACCAGCTATGAAAGTACAAATTTATTAAAAACTTTTAATATTTTGACTATTTGCTTCAACATTAGAATTATCCATAAAATCACACCTTGTCTTTTGGCGTTTTTTCACCCCTTATCCTCTCTTTCAATGATATCCACAAAGTAAGGAAATTTTATTGAATCTCAATATGAAATGCTGCAATTCAGCATTTAATGCACAAGGTTTGAGAATACTTATAGTAGTTGTACAGATAAGAGCAATGAAAAAAGTGTATAGCAGCAGTGAAGGCGCTCAAGAAAAATGAAAGACAGGATGAAACTTAGTTTATCACCAAAATTGCTGGAAAAACTAGTTTGGGTCCCAGTTATTTTGTTTTGTTCATTCTTAGTTACATGTTTGATGCCCTATTGTGCCAAAACTGACCACTCTCATCCCCTAATTGTGAGATTTTGCATATAACTAGACTGATGTGTAGAAAACATGACAAATTTTTATAATTAAAAAAAATCTTGGGTGAGTTTTTGGAGAAAATAGAATATTTTGTTGAATATTAATTTTTGGAAAGAAATTCACCACTAAACAAAAATGCTGCTGAAGCTAGTTACTTAAAGAAGATATCATTTTAATATGCAATTACGCATGAGGAAAACTGTGGAGTAACATTTTACTTTGTATTTTCTGATAGTCATTTAGTTCACAAAAACGTTTTACTTATTATTGACTCTCTGTTGAAGTTAAAAAACACACTTTGAAGAAATAGCGATTATGATCATTTTCTTTTTTCCACCTGTGACCTACATTCAGATATAGATATACACAAAACTTAGAAAATAAAAAGAGCCGCATTTGAGAAAGCGTTGATGAAAGGTGCCTTGCACGTCTCGTAGTCCGACCTCGAATATCTCCTTAGAAAATTGAAGTCGCTGTCCGAATCACAATAGATGCATCCAAATTGCCCTTGCAGATGCACAGTTGTGTTGTTGTGTTGTTGGTATTTCAGGACCTTGTTCACGAATTCCGTTGCTGCATTAGTAGATTTATATATATATTAACGGCTACTGAAGCACCACTTGGGGGGCCCTGGAGATCGCTCCATGAAATCCACGGTAATAAATAAGTTTGTGCATCGTCAATCATGAATGCTGAGATGTTGTGGCAATAACTTTAGCAGAGCGGATGACAAGTATCTGATTCCAAGCTCATCACGTGGAGCATGCAGCTACTGTAGCTGGGACATGGGTGATGGCAGCGTTCTCCAACGTGGTGAGCTCCTATCGGATTAGAATTGCGTGCACTGGCGGCCGGACTGCGCACATGCGCTTGGATTCATCTGCTCAGCCGCGAATAAGACCTCTGACAGCCGGGCTCCCGCTCTGGTCAGAGAGCCAAAATGAGAACGGACGTGCATATCTGGGCGGATCCGCTCCGACCAGACAGTTCGCTCTGCTCTCCACAACATATTGACCTGCAACATTACATGCCCCCAGCCCGACGCGAGGCAGTATTGAACCCACAACTTCCACTGTAGTACTAACCACTAGCATACCATCAGGCCCTGAGGGGAGAGGCTTATTTTTCAGATTTATTGCAGACACAAAGTCAAAGAGGACAAATATTTAGAAACCTTGTGGCAGAACAAGGCGGTTCTTTGCAAGGTTACACTGTTAGGCCCAAAACCAGCACCCTACGGAGCTCATTAGGGGGTGTTTAATGTCTCGCCAGCCTGACAGCCTAGTGTCACACCCTGTGCAAAAAACCACTCACCAGTCCAATATCCCAAGGGCTTCACAACCCAATCAATTTTTTAAAAAAAGAGGCACCATTCCTCCACCCTCTTGTTAGGGGCTCCACAACCCAAATAAAAATATTGAAAAAAATTTATGTGATTAAATGAACTAAATTCCCCTAAACTTATATAAGAAAATGATGTGATCCATATTTTCATAGTAGTTTCTATTTTTTCAAAATGGCACAATCATCTCGCAACTCTTCATTTCCTTCAAAAAAACTTCTCATACATGAATTTTTTTCTCCATTCTCCTAAGTGAACCCAACCCAAAAATAAAAAAGTGCCAGCGTTAACCTATGGTCAGCATCATTGTCCATATCTTCATTGCAATGTACCCAAAAAATAAAATAAAATCACACAACCTCTAAGCATAAAATAAAAAAGTGGCAATGTTGACCCATGTAAAATTGTCCATATCTTGAATGCAATGAACACAATTTAAACATAAAAAACATCGCCCCAAACCCAAAAATAAAAGGGGGCACTATTGACCATGATAATATCTTTTTGCTAGGTGAACTTGACATTCACTTATAGGTTTTCTGCTGATTGGTCAAAATGAGATATTTTTTCAATAGGGACTTTCATTCGACGATTGCAGCATACAGTGAGATTGTTAGAATGTACTTAATGACACATGAGAGCTCTCAAATATTTATTCAAAAACTTTTCATTGCATTAGGTAACAAAGTATGTAATCCTATTTGTGCAGATTCTTCAACAGCACCAATGAAAAGTAAAATATAAATAACAGTTATGACATGAAATTTCATATTGTGAAAAAATAATAATGATACGGTTCAAAAAAGGTGCTAACACAAGAAAAAAAAGTTGAAAAGTTTACTGTTTGAAAAATAATAAAATGACCCATAATCTCAAAAGCTAATTCAAAATCACTTACTCGATTGACAAGCATAGCTTTTATAACTGCTTTATTGACCTGAAGCTATGTAAACCAAAAATTAATTAACAAATATAAAGCAAGACCTACTCCTTCCCATCCTAAAAATAATTGAATAAAGTTATCTTCGATAATTAACATTAATATAATAAATGAATGAATAAATAACACATAAATCAAGGGCTATGTGAATCTTCGGACATATATGAAATAAAATAAATATGAACTAAGCTATTTACAAATGTAATCATAATTAACATAATTACAGTCAGATTATCAAACAGAGAATCAAAAATTTTATTCCAATATCTTCAATGCAATGTACTTTAAAAAAGAAAAAAAACAGGTGGCTGAACGGTTGAACACAAGGACTGAGCATGCGCGTCAGCCCTGTCGCTCGCTTAGCCACCACGTCATTCATTTGCCGGCAAGAAAATCCACACCGCTCAGCTCAGCCTCTGACATGTGCGTAGGCTTAGGGGGTGCATTATCGCAGCCTGACGGTTCCATGACGCGTCCCTCTTGAATCTGGAGGTATATTGCCGTTACATTGCCTACGTAATTTCTTTGCTAATCAGCGTGTTGGGTCGGGTTCAGAGGAGGAACTAATTTAAGCAAGATGCGTACTACATAAATCGAGGCCTTGTTACTGGAAGGACACTAAACGCCCCCTAACGAGCTCTGTCCGGTGCTGGTTTCAGGCCTGACAGTCCAGCCCTGTGGAAAACTGAGTTGTTCTGTAGCAGGGTTTTTAAATTTTTGCCCTTTTTGACTTTGTGTCTGCACTAAATTTAAAAAATAAACGCTCCACAGTGCTTGATGGTATGCCATTGTTTAGTGCTGCACTTCCTGCAGGGAAGGTAGTGGGTTCAAAATCTGTGCCTGTGATGCAAAACATATGCTCAGATCATTGACAATGCGTAACAACAAAATGTTCTCTGCTTTTTGTTGAAGAACTGAAGAACATTGAAAACCGGGTTGCATGGTTTCTTGCAGGACTGTGCAAGGCCGAAAATTGTGTGCAAAAAGACAAGCGAAACCAGCGCCGGACAGAGCTCGTTAGGGGGCGTTTAGCGCCCAGGCTGTTACTGTGCACGGCTATTCCTAGAGCTCCGAGTGGTCAGGTCGCCCAAATTCCTTCATTTGAAATGGTCCACGACTTCAACGGTGGTAGTAACGCAAGTGGTGGGGGTTGACGTAGTCTTGTGATGCTCCATTTGAAAATGTGTCACAATTTTAAAGGAGATTTCGCCGATTTAATCGCCACCTATCGCTTCGGCAAGGCGAAACAAGGTCAGGAGGCGCCAAGCCCTAGATAAATTACCGAGCTTGCATGTACATGATAAGCATACCTCCATTTAACCTGCAGTTTGTCACATACTGCAGGTACGTTTGCATTTCAGGGGGAAGGACAAAAAAATGGTATTGCCTGCGTTGAAGAGTTCGAAGCCACCAGACAACCAAAATTACCTGCTATATGCTTGGTAATTATGCCACTTCTAGTAGTTTAGAGAGCTAAATTGTGGGCAATATAGACATTGTCCATCCGAAACGTCCTGCCTGCGATGTATACTAGATTATGGGCATAAAATTTTTCCATGCATAATATACATTGGCAACTGATAACCCACCAGATCGCAATTATTTTTAAAGTACCTGAGCACTATCCGAAGACTTACAGCATCTAGTGTATCACAATATGGTTGGGCAAGCACCAGAAATATACATAGGCAATGTGCATGCAGAGTTCGCATTTGAGGTCATACCATCAACAACCTTGGAGAATCGTTAAGCTCGTCCGCCGTCTAGCAATGCATGAAACGCATTGACAGAGTAAATCAAAATTTAGGTGGTACCCAGTGCCCACAAGTTCAAGACAAAATTTTACTCAAAAAGTTGAACAATGATGTGACCTGTCTTTTCCCTCCGGACAGAGCCAACGAACATGCCATTATGGTTCCAAAAACGTCCCGCAAATTATAAATCTTCAATCTACCCCAATTCACTTCGAGGCAAGAGGCACGTCAAAACCGGCAGAGAAACATCTGGCCAGCAGCAAAGAAAATTTTCACTATATACGAGTAAAATAAATGACTTCACCAACTAATTTATGAGAAACGCAAAAAGCTGGTGTAAGTACTCGTAGTTGGAGAAAAGCAAAAAGGGGATGTAAGTTCATTTGGCTCTCTCCGACCAATCCACAGTTTCCCCACCTAACATGTCTTTAGAAAATCATAAATTATAGCAGAGTAACAGGAACACGCAATAAAGCGACAATAGCCAACTGTATTTAGGCCCACTTTAGAGGAGGGTCCAGGGTCCAATTTCCTAGGAACCAATTTGGACTATTTGAAGCAAATTGAATCCTTGAGTTGGACTATACCTTGGTCCATAGCCTCATTCTTGGTTCTGCAAATCAGGAGCTCTTCTTTTAGCACTGTTTTTTGGTCAGAACCAATTGATTTTCCTGCAAAATAGGTGCCATGTAGGTTCAGCCTCAATTTGCCACTTTTTGATCTTGGACCCTGTTTTAAAGGCCTTGGGACCAATTTAAAGCTTTCGACCAATAAGATTACTTGAATTCATTGGTCCCTGACCTTGGAGCTCCTCCAAAATCGCCCTTAGTATATGTGTCAGTTATCTGTATGTTTAGTACTTTTAGAATACCAGATGGAGTTAAGAAGCAGAAATCACATAACTATGAAACATTTATTTACTTAAGACCATAGTCGGTGCAGTTCAGCTTGGCAAATCAAGCACTAAATTCTGGGTTTGTGGTCCTCCACAGATTTCCAAGCTGCTTTTTGAACTGCAGAAAACAACGGAGACCGTGACGACTTGATGCACGCTGCAGTAAGCAGGTATATTGGAAAAGGCAATGAGAGCATGATAGAAAATAAATTCCTACTTTACGATCATTATCGAGTCACCTCTGCAGTTCGCACCAATATCTACAAACTTTCCTAGCACCATAACACCTATGAAGAACACATGTTTTCTCGAGTACGATTCTCCCGTTTCCAGGTTTGACCAATGAATCAAGAGCTGGATTGAGACGTTAAGAGCTTATTCAACAATTGGCTACTTAGTACTGGCACCTGTTCCTAGTACGCAATTCGGAAACCAGACCCTGTAACTGACTGTAAACTAGAGAACTTTATACTCCAGGGCTCTTTATTAGGGCCAAGGTACTAGAGGTTAGCAGATCTACGTATGTACTTGCAATTCAACAAGTTGATAAGCAGAGTACTAATTTTCAGGGAAATTTTCTGCCTACAGCGAAAGCAATTACCACAGATAGAATTCCCGTATACTACACATAGAAGAACCACCTTTTAGCACACTGAACCAGCAGCGGGACCTGCATTACACAATGGTCACAACGACCTCTAGACGAATAATCAGTTACTCTGAAGTCTTTCTAGGTGAAAGATAAAGAACACAAAGCTGTGTCCATCCGACTATGTCGCCAACCTGTCCAACCAATAATTTTCCCAATGAATTTTGGATCCGATGAACACTCAGGTGCATAAAGTATTTGAAACAATTGGGGTATCAATGGTGAGGTACATTGAATTGGGAGTAGTGCTCCGCTGATTCTGGAAAATTTGTAATCCACCACGTGAACCAAAAACACATATACTAATGCGGTATCCTAGACTGAAGTCAATATTATCTATGATAGCTTGCCTGAAAATTTGCTAATAGGAAATACTGTACTAAAATCACAGACCCTGAAGAGAGAAACATAAGCTGAATATATGAATTCTACTTGGAAAAACCCCATTCTACAAGCTCATGGTGCAAACCACAAAGTTTAACCCCTCTGTTTAACCTGAAATGATGCAGACTCTCCATAGATCTGTGATGAATAGAACCTTGTTACCTGACTCTATGAAAACTTGTTTTGAACTAAGGTCACAATTTAAACCACGGCACTGACTCCTTGACTCCGTTCGTTTTCAGTACATTTTACAGAAGGTTACAGACTAGATGCTCCACAAGAAGGGGAGGCTTAATCATTAAGTGCCTAAGTTGGTGCGGTACAAGTGTCCTAAAGGAGGTAGAGACTTGAGCATGGTCTGGGTGGCAGGATCAGGGCATATAGGAGATACAGGACCAAGTCACCTCGTGAATTTGTCGGATTACACAAGTTTCACACTGTGTGGAGAAGCTGGAGCTTAGGTAGATCATGATCGGGTCACGTAAAATACGGAAACAACCTTCACCGAAAGAGAGTAATATGCAGAAACGGTTTCATACCTGGTGATTGCGAGGGATTCGTCTCTCGCTTGAGATAGGGAAGACAAACAATTGAAGCCCAAGTCGACATGCTCTGTTCGACGAGTATAACTCTGCCAACATGACAACACGTTAATACAATGGATTGCAAGAAATCTCTACCTCCTAACCACATTTACTAAGTCCAAGGAGTGTCGGCAGATACGCCTATCAGTATACGCAACTAGTCAGTGTCTGGGGTTACGACTGGAGCCCCATATTCTTCTAGTGTTTCTAGTTTCTATTCAAACCGCGCCTGTTGACGACTGTATCAGACTTCGTGAATGCAGCGCAACCCTTATATGGGCAGTGACATCCCCACTTTAACATCCCAACGTGCATTGTATATAAGCACCTGCTAAGTGCATGCAGACTGTGCATTTCAAGGTCATATCGCCAGGATCGCTGTAGAACATCATTAAGAACGTCTAGAAATGCGTGATTTCGTTTACTCTCAGCTGATTTGAGATAGAGAAAATAGCTTGATGTATTGGATTGAATCATAAAAGAATACCAGGTTCCTAAGCGATACTGCAATTACTGCAATTACTGCAATTACGTAGATTTCAGCGACAATGTTGAGTTATTGAATACCAGTTGAATGTGACAAGAAGAAATCTCATAACTGTGAAGCATACAATATACACGGAACAAGGATTGGATGATGTGCAGCTTGCTAATCAACCCCCAACCTGTGACTTTTGTTGTTCGGAAGGGTCAGGACTGCCTATGTGGCCTGCAAAAGACAGCAGAGATCACGAAGACTTGATGAATGCTACAGATAACATTGAAAAAGCCAATGAGAGCATGCATATAGAAATTGGTAAAACTTCTTTACAATGATCATCTTTTCACGATTGAGTTCTGCATTTCCCTGCTGAAACTTTCCACGTTTGAGTAACCAAATAAGATTTCGGTCAAGAACGTACATCACAGTGATCACGGGCCTGTACCGTAGGTGCAGTTCGAAAATCAAACACTGCACCGGACTGAAAACTCGTTAGCTTTTACTGGGAGCTAGCAGACCTATGTATGTACCTGCACAATTCAATACATCTGCAATAGAGATCTCAGGGCCATATTCTGTGTACAGACAAAAAAATTACCACGGAAAAGATGTCACATATTCTGCAGTTAGAAGAATTACCTATCTTGTACTGCATAAAGGTCAGAGCGTCATCCGGCTGTCACATCCTGCTGAAACTCGTTCTCTGTAAAGAAGGTGACAAAGCTGACAGCCATTGTCCAGTCTCCGAAAGCTGGAAACAAGTAAGATGCATGAATGAGTTTCGATGTCAAACAGAACTAAGGTGCGTGAATCTGTTAAACAACTCGAGAGTCAATGGTAAGGTGCATGAATTTGGGAGTCGTGCTACTTTTCTGGAAAATCTGTAGACCACCGCTACGATGGAAAATGAACTATCGAGTAATTATCCCAGACTCATCAATTGATAGAGTCAATAACTTGCCGGAAGAACTGCTCACAGAGAGTCTTGAGTGTAATCTAGAGTCACGAACTCTGCTACTAGACAAAGACAATCTGAATTTGGAACCCTACGTCAACGAACTCCCGAAGTTGATACGTTAATCCCACTTCAAGTAACGCCGGAAGTCCCTCCATCTATATTTGCAATTTATGAAACTCCTGATTTGTAATTAGAACCCTGGTAACTTGACCGTCTGAAACCTTGTTCTCGAAGCTTACAACCTTAACCACAGCATATGAATACTTCATTCAACTAGTCAGTCTACACTACAACTTATAGCCTACATATAACCAGATCTCCTATCGGTAGTGGAGGTTCGATCAATAGGACGTTGGCCAAGTTCGCGCTGTACTCGCGTTTTAAAGGAGGCAAAAAAATTAGTATCATCCGGCCTGTAGGACTAGGGTATGGAGCCTTTACACCGCGTGAAAGCACGCGGGAGTTTAGGTACTCAAGCATGATATATAAGGCAAGAAATTTCAGCGAATCTAGGGAGTAAAAGGGACAAACGCTTGGATACCTGGTGTTTGCCGAGTTTGCGTCCTCGAGTTGGAAATAATGAAGACCAAACACTTGAACCGCAAGCGAATATACCCTGATTACAACTCTTCAGGAGTGTGCACGTAATGCATCATGAGAAATCCCCACCTCCTAGAGATATCTTCAAACGCCAAGGTTATCATCATTTACAGTCATCACAAGCAAGTAACGAGATGGGCTTTCACATATGGCGCAACACACTGCCTTCTACAAATCGTCATTCCTCTCAGCACGGGTCAATGCATCACTCTTCCCAATTGCAGTGAAAGCCTACCTGCAACCCTAGCCACAGTGACATTTCCACTTACCTTCGAAACCCCAGATCTACTTTCATCCATCGCAACAGAGCTCAAGTTATCCTATCTCCATTACGGTGCATCTCAAGATAGGAATAGTCTAAACAGTCGATAAGTATCGGTGGAGTCTAAGGGTTTGAACATGTGTGCGGCCGAAAGAAACTCTGAAGCACACGGCACGTCTCGAACAGCGGGCTTCAAGGTCACCAAACTGAACCTGTGGATGATGGTTAAGGTTACAGATTTCACAGTAGCGTGAATCACAAATCAGAAGAAATTGTCCATGCTTGAAGTTAGCTAAATCCATTCTACCAAAAGAGACACTTGTTTTACAGCAGCAGCTAGATGATTGAGAACTAAGTTGCGGCAGTACGATGGCAAGGTCTCTCCAATTTCTGATATGAGCAATCATCCAAACTGGGGAACCTGTAGTGACATAACATGAAGCATCTTGAGTCGGACAAGCATATCAATAGCTAGTAAAGCAACACCAGGTTAGACAAGATTCAGGAGAACGGAATGAACAAGAACACGAAGATTCATGAAAGCGTATTTGCAGGATTCACCGAGAATTCCAAATTCGTCGAATAGTTGCACCAGAATTTCAGTAGCGCGCAAGTACCAATCTGCAGTGCTTAACTCCATTGTCTGTCCCTATTTTCGCTCGACTGCCTTCACTAAGTCCTGTCTCTTTTGAACAAAACATAGATATACAAGGGAAGAATTTTCTGCTTTGTGATGCTTCAGATGTTAATCTTCATGTTTGCACATCAATGAATGGGGAAACCCTGAATACTGGCTTGTCTTCACTTGACACCTATGGTTCTAGAGATCTTGTAATATGTTCCATACATTTTTTTAAGAATTGCTGCACAAACGCAGGTCTTGCACTGAACCTCTTGTTCCACCTTTTTTTTTACCATCTTGGATTCAAGCATTTTTCCAAGGATCTTGAATTGGATTTTTCAAAATGCTAAATACACAATCCATTGATTTTCTTATGAACTTGAATCATATTCTCAAGGAATCATATCAAGCAATGACTCATTAACATATTATCAATCATAATTTGAACAACCACATGTTGTTAAACCTTTGAGCAAAAAAAATTCAATAACAAATTCAATCCAAATTAATTAATTTATAAATATATATTATAATACAATACAATGACACTAAACATTTTATAAATATGTGTTATAACAAATATTATGAATGTCTAATTCTTAAATTGAAAATTCATACAAGCTATTGCAACATGTTTCATGAACTTGTGAATTATCAATTTTATATTCATCTCTATATTTTGTACATAACTTTATGACTACATTGATGTCATTTAACAAATGTGTTTCAAAACAATCATGACTTCCTTATTCTAGTTATGTCAAAGAACTTTGAAGGTCACATATGTTTCAGTGATAGTTTGAAGTAATAGACTTAAGAAGGCCAGGTTAGGATGGTGCATGATTCAAAGTGTAGTTATATAGAATATTAACTTGCTCAAAGATTTACCAACACATGGCTGAACAAAAGATGAGTGACAATGTGAAAATGACATCAAATTGCTGGAAAGGACAGCATGAGAACCCATGGAACTTTCATCAGACCTGCAGCTCCAGCCATCAAAACACTGGAACCACTTGCCTGCAATAGCTCGGATTTGACAAAGTGGCCGTAGTCTTTATGAAACCACTTTCGCTCCGATGGAGATTTTCGAACTTGCCTCGAATCAACTACCATACTCAGGTCGGAGACTGCACCCACCATTTCGTGTACGCGCTCGGCCCATTCTCAACCATTCTAACTTGTAAACCAAGTTACAGAACCCCACATTTAATAGTTATAAGAATTCTACGTCTTGCCAGAACCTTAGACTTTGTTACACAAAGTTGCAGTAGTAGTCTGAAATTTCTGTATCCATCAGATTATGACCTAGTGCCAGGTGAATAGTTCACTCTTAGAAAACGGGGTCTTCTGGCCCTTCTTGTCATCGCAAAGGACTTTGAGTACCGGCGCGATCCAGCTACCTAAAGATTCTTTGAAGCTGCAGACGCGCTTCCTCAGCTAGGTTCGTGCAAGGGACCAGTTCACGTGGCAGAAGGGTAGGGGTCAGGACGAACCTGGTTTCTTGATACTGATCCACGTGGGCAGCTGATCTTGAAGTATCTTGGCGTCGCGTATGAATCCGGCCTTTGAAAAAGTCGTTTTGTTCTTGCGAATCAAATGGTAACCAGAAATAATAATTCGTACTTGCTAGTTCTCAGCTGCTTATCTTTTCATTTCTCCGACGAATAGTTTGGTGAGATCAAGTACTTGGATCTGATAGCATAATACCTGATTTGCATAGTATCTGGTAGCATAGTATCTAACTTGATCTGTTAAATCTAGCTGATAGAATATGTAGCACCACGTGTATGCAATCAGTTGGATTTAACCGATCAAGTCGTCTCCAACGTAAAAAGACCTTGTGGTCACCAGCTTGAAGTTGCAAGTTCCGTATTGAATCCCGTTTTGTGGTGTAACTTCTAGTTTTAACTTACCAGGCATGTACTGGAGTGAAATGCGGGTGACATTTGTTCAGATTATACAAGCCCTTGGACTCAACTTCTATTTCTACACGTGATCCTGCTCTTGTCGCTTGTGAATTACTAATCAGGCGGGGTGTAAGCGGTGCCACAGATTAGCCAGTCTGATGGTAAAATGTATAAAAATCTCTTTTCAGGTGACCCGCTGTCCCCTGGGCCCTTCTTTGGCAGGCCTCTTCAGCGCCATACGTGCCTCCCCTCACAATCGATTAGCCCTCATCTCTGTCTTTTGCAATCAAAGCTTGCGCCATAGACTGTATCTTGAGCTCGTCGCATCACTTCCCCTCGGACTTGGCTCCCCTAGCCGTGACAGTCGTGTACAGTCGTTCCTTTATCAGATATCAAGATATTTTTTACCGTTGGCTTTCCCGGTTCATCACGAGGCCTGCATCGCCTGGAAAATGCTGACGAAGTCAACGTCGAGTGAAGCTCCTTGGTCGCCGTGGCTTAGCACCATTCTCTTGTGTACATGCCACTTGTCTTAAGTAATTGTTTTCCCTGTCTAGAGCTTAATTCTTTTGCCAGCACACTGCCTGGTTTGCCAGTGTGGGTCTTCGTCCGGATCAACTTTGTTGTGAATTTGTTCACAGTTGCAGCCCGGGAGTTGCAGAGAGAACTGCTAAGCATTCTGTTGCGACCTTGCACTTTGTTAGGCCTTAAATATGGGGATCTAGGGTTTTCCTTTTCTCACCACTTTATGTTTGTGGTTGATCTTGGGGTTTCAATTTCGTGGTTATTCATTTTTTTGTAATTTTTGCAACTGGTTCAAGAAAGAATGTTTAAAATTGCGTGAATAATCTGTCCAACTTCCGAAAGCTTAAAAGTTTTTTTTTTTTTTCCTGAATTCCACATAAATCTTTGCTGCTCCTTTCCACTTCAGGGGTTTTGGTGAAAATCGATTCGTTTAGGATTAAATTTTGAATTTCTGTGTCAATTCCTTGTAGCTCGATTGTGTGAGGTCAACTTTTTCTTCGTGTCATCAGAGTCAAGGTTCATGACCCAGGCTCAGCAGAATTTGTTCTCCCATCTTGATTAATTTCGTGTTCGTACTTGGAATCTTGAGTTTCCTCATGTCTTTTGAAGCACTCGGTAGAAAGTTAGTCAGAGATTGTCTCACGATGCGTGGAACCAAGGAGTTTGATTCTTTCTGCAAAGAGGGGCGTCAACGGTGTGTTTATGGATGCGTTATGGATTCACACCTGGCATACACTCCTTGGTAAGGATGGCATTATCGCACTTGGTTCTAATTAGACTGAACCTATAAGCTACAGAACTTGATATGATTTCTTCGAATAAGAGGTAAGTCGCATGGATATGTAGCCATAATTACCGACCCTGACCTGTGAGCCTACTAGTGCAGTTTCTGCCATGTGCAGGAAGATAGGCTTCTGTCAAGTCATTTCCATTACAAGTTACAATCCGTTCCAAGAAGTCTCCTCTGTAAAAAGCAGAATGTGGTGTGCAAAGGTAGTAACACTAGTGTAGCTAACGCTACTATGAGGGACCTTTAACTGAGCTCCTTACGATCAGCTAATCAGGCTAGAAGAGGAAGCAAGACTAGGAAGGTCTAGCAAGATGTAAAGAGTTTGCTATGTTCTAGGAAGCTCAAGTACAGTAGCCCACTTAAGACTTTGCAGGGGAAGGAACCTATTGATGTTGAAAGCGGAAATTTCTACAAATGATTTTACTCAGCTAGACGATTTTATTTTTTCGTGGTATGTGAAGATTGATAGATCCATGATGATTGGCACTCTTTGGACTGAACAGAGTACACTGAAAAAAAAAATTGGATAAAATTTCGGTGTAATTGGGCTCCAGAACAAGACTTGCCTGCACAACTCCCAGTGTGCTGTGAAAGGACAAATGAGAAGATGTCTGGTTTAACCATTTCACCTCTTACCAACGAGCATAACTTCCCAGGTGCCTGTGAACCACCTTGACAGGTCATTCAACGTCTCGAGGATTGTATCATTTGCACATGTTCTGAAATTTTTTGGACTCCATCATGAATTAATTGCATTGACTCAAATTCTCATGAATGGTGCAAAAGTTTCACATTTAGACAGGTTACATTTGTTTGGTTTGGCAGAAGCAACCGCCTAACTGCGATCCATTGTACAATCTATGAGCAATTTGACTTTTGGCTGAAAAATTTGTAAACAGTCATGGATCTCGCAAAGACTTAGTAAAAAGCATGGAATGCATATGAAATTATAAGTGCCACAGCTGCCAAAACTCACTATTGCAGATCTGAGGAGCATCCTTTGGCCCATCAAAAATTCCATGCCTTTGTGATGATGATCATTGCAAAGTTGTCAATATCCCAAGAAGACTAAACATCTTTTCCATTTCAATTTGTGACCTTAAAATACAAAAAATGACACATTTGGAAACTACCCTTCATGGTTTCACCACCAAATAAGAGGATCTTCACATGTAAGGAGTATGGATAACCTCATGAACAAACTAATTCTCCAATGACAAGTGTTCAAAAACACTCATTAAAAGATGTTTCAACACCAAACATGTTACCTTCACTTTCAAGCTCATCACCATGACTAACAAATGTGAATGCTTCAACAATAGGGTTTAGGGTTTGAAAATATGTTGTGAGAAAAGAAATTATAACTTTCAAGTCATATTTAAAAGCAAGCCAAATTACATCCTCACCACTTAGGAAGAAAATTGGAAAAAATAACTACCATTTGCAAATTGCATCTATATTATAGTTGCATGAAATATGGCAAAAATAGCTAAGTGTGTCAAAGTAAAAGTCCTTTTTTCAAAGATTGCACATAACATGTGTCATTTTTATGTTGGTTTATAACTTTAAACTTTTTATTTTGGATACTCAATTTAACATTGCATATTAAATATAAATAAATTTTGATTACAAATATATTTTATATCATGTGTACTATGCATTCATGCCTTTTATCATGTAAATATGAACAACTTTTGTTAAAACCACATTTTCAAAATGCATAATCTTTAGGTTCAAAAGCATTTTTGAACCAAATGTGTGCAATTGGGTTATAAAACAATTTTCAAAAGGAATGGTGCACATTTGGTAGAAAAAAAAATGAAATTTAAGAAAACAAGGATTGTCCATTTTTTATGTTTGAATACTTTGAACATGTAATTTTTCAAAAACATTATATAAAGCATTGAGCATGTAAACTTTGCAATTAATGAAAAAATAATATTCCAAAAAAAACTATTATACTTCCTTTACGATTTTTCAAACATACAAAAACATTGTAATTTTAAGGAATGTTCATGTTCATTTAGGTAATTATTTTGACTATTTTTTACCCGACTGCAAATGATATTGTAACCAAAAAGAGAGGGTTCGAAAACACACACCACACTGACTACCTTCAACGAACCCAGGCGTCCATGTTTTCCTGATCTACTCCACACAATTCAAACCTTCGATCTCACACAACACACTAACTACCTACTGACTCTTTCAGACAAACATTACAAGATCAAAGACGTACAAATGTTTTGCTTCCACACAACAACAAAGTAGGTTTTATAGTATCCATCTCCTGCCTCGCCCATTCACACAGATGCCAGCAAGGGAAATTCTCTCATTACATTGCAGACTATGTACATTCCCCGAAAGCACAAACTCGCTTTTCCATCAAATGTTCACAAAAACACCAGATTCCCAGTGCTGTCTAGTCTCTCTCTCTCCAATTCCTTTGTAGTAGCTTGACCGATTACCAGGCGCAACGAAAAGTTCTAGCATTCAGCCAAGCTATCCTAGCTAATAGAGCCTTTCATCGTTATGTCCACAAGGATCGCCTTTTCTGCCTCCCAAATCTTTCCAGATCAGCTGATCATCCTCCTCGCAATTATCCTCCTCCTCCTTGTTTTTAGAACTACCCAAAAGTTCACCAGACTTCCATTAGCTTCCTCTTGAAGCTTCCCGAATCTCCTACCACTCCATTCTATCCAGCTCCCACCATCTGCCGCCATTGCTTGCTCCTCTCCATCAATTCGGCTCCATCCCTCCTCATAATTTCCAGCCGCCAATTTTCTTGGACCACTCAGCATACAACAGCAAATACCAAGCAAGCCATGCAACTCCATGCAGTAGTTAATGGGGCGCTGCAATAAGATGACGGCTAATCAGGCAATCTAAACCTCAAGATCAGCCAGCGTTTAGCTTTGCGTGGCGACTTAATTTCGCACTACAATATTACTATTAAAATTTGTTTAATTGCATTAAACAAGTTGCATAAAACATTAATTACAAATGTGCATGAAATCAATGGTTAACCAATATTTCACTATTTGTATATTATTGCATGTAATTTGTATATTACCTTTAAAAATCAATAACTTACATAATGGCATGTGGCAAATGAAAAAGGTTTGGAAAAAAAAAAATTTCAAAATAAATAATGAATTTTCATCATCTATTTTAAAATGGTTTTAGATTATGACACAAGGTGATAAGACACTACGGGGAGGCCACTTTAGGCAAGAAAATGTATTTTGTTTTTGGTATACTTTTGGGGAAAAAAATTTAAATTTCATTTAATGTTTTGATAAACATATAAAATGGATTTTAATGCAAAGGCCTCCAACATAATTCTTATCATTTTTCAAATAAAAGTAATTTATTAACAACATGTTTTATTTCAACACACTTATGCTTGTTTGAATGAAAAATTTATTTAGATCTTTTTGTGAAATGACTTGCATCAAACTTTTCAATTGTAATTGATTTTGTACAATCAATTCATATTCAATATATGACTAAGTACTTCACAAAGTTTTGCAATCATTTGAATCATTTTTTAGTATATATTTGCACTTTGTAATATATAGTGACAACATTTATTATTTCACAAATATACCCTTAAATCATTTAATATTAAACAAAATACGTAATTTCTTTTGACAATTGCGTTATTTGGCAATTAAACTTAGACCTTAATTTGAATATAATTTATCAAAAGCTCTTTTAATATTAGCTCAGTGGAAGTTGAAACTTGAAAGTTACACTTGAATTTGGAAAAATAGTATAATTTGTGACAACATTTTTTGGCCACCATAATGTGCATTCACCCATATGGCATGATACAAATATGCCATGTGGCATTTTTTTGAAATTTTGGTAAACATAAATTAAATTCAATATTTAAGTAAGTATGTTGAACTAGATAAGTAAATAGGTAGGTCGGATTAAATAGGTAGGTATGTAGGTAGGTAAATATTTTTAATTTTCTTTTACATTTAACCTTTAAGGTTAAACTCTTTTAAAATGTTAAGCTCTTTTGATTTGGCTCATTCCAATTAACATGTGGCTTTTCACATGAAAATGTAAAACAAAAAAATTTCATTATAATTTTCAAGATGGAAGTGGAAAAAAAAATTACATATGATATAAAATTTGAAGTTGTAACAAGTTAGTTGCAAATTAGGTTGAAATTAAAAATTTTGTTTTAAATCTTTTATCCTCTTTTTTAATTTTGTAAATTATACAACTATGTAAATACATGATTAATTCATTATTTAACTACCTAATTAATTACTTATTAATAATTATATAATGATCATTTTTAAAACTAATTAAGTTAATTAGTTATAAATTATTAAATAATAATTCATAAATAACCCAAAACTCAAAATAATCATTATTATTATATAAATATTAACTAGATTTTATTATTATTATTATTATTATTATTATCAACTAATTAATAATTGAATAATTATTTAGTTATAAATTATTGATTTTTAATTCATATAAAAAATAACTAATACATTGAATAATAAATGATTATTTTAACTAATTAATCATCAATTAATCAATAAGTAGGTAGACAAACGTATATAAATAAGTAAATAATTAATTTCCCTACATACAAACTAAATATAATTTTCTAAATACATCGATAAAAAATAATGCCCATTATATCTTTAATAAAACTAAGCGAAAACACACATATGTTTCAAAAGTTTCCTAATACAAGTATGTATACCACCAAAGGTTATGTTGACACCTTAGTAGCGAAACTTAATTTGGTTCCATTTGTAATTAATGGAACATAAAAGCATGATTATAGATGAAAACAATTCCAGAATGTAGGATGAAAAAGTCATTTGTCACAAATGTAGTTATAGGATAGTTGCAAGAATGGTCAAAGGTGCAAAATAGTTACAAATGCAATAGTTGCATTTTGCAAGGTTTTTTTAAGTGCATATACCACCAAATTTTTCCACGAATTGTAATGATCTGAATCAAGGATCCAACAATATGGCAAACATTTTATGAAATTGGTTTGAATAAAAAAATTCAAAATTGGAAACAAGGTTTCAAAACCTTCACAACTTTTTTTACATGAGTTTTTGGGGAAGGGGTGCAAGCAAGATATTTTGTACATATTTGTTACCTTGTTTTCTACTGGAAAACAACCAAAAAAATAGTTTTTTAAACTTTTAACCTTCCTCTAGCATTTCAAAACTAATTCAAAACCTTTCTTTTTATTCATGGGTATCTCTAGCTTCCCTCTAGTTTTTCAAAACAATTTGTGTCATATCATTTAGACTTGAAAAAACACCCCCAAAATATCCCCAACAATAACATCATTTTTCAAATGGTTGGGGATGATTTTAATTATGAAAACAAACTCCATTAGCCAAAAAAATAACATTAAATTGTTCACCACATCAATATTGAAGTGCTTTATATATATATATATATATATATATACTTGCAAAAACATTTCACCTATTTTCAAATACTTGGACTTTTTTTTTTAATTGTCACAAATTTTAGATCTAATTCAAGTACTTGGAAGTATTTTTTAAAAACATGATTATTGCAATTTAACTTTTGAAATTCATGCAAACAAGAATTTTAAAATAATGTACCCAAAAATAATATTATCCCTATAGAATCATCTACTTATTAGCCACTTTATTCAAAGACCCTTGTATTTTGTTACTTACACTATTTTTTGTGTATACTTTATCATGCTTTCACCTTAAATAATTTTAAATCAAATTGGTTTAAAACTTTTGTCCCATCTAAAGCCAGTACCATTTTAACCATTTCATCTTGTAGACTTTTGATAGTATTTTTAACATGTAGATGCCATGGATGAATGGGCATAGTTATAGGTTTCATACTTTTTTCAAATCCAATGAAAAACAAGGTAATGGCAATAGTTAAAATGTTAAACAATAACAAATGATTACAATATTGGTTCATAACACAAGCCATGACCACAAGGTTCAAGCATGATATGACTACATGTGCAATAGCTCACATTTAGGCCTTTGGAACCTTTCTTAGTAAAATGATAGTCTTCTACTTTCCATAACAAATGATGGATTGTTTGAATTCCAAACTTCCAAAGCATTTTCAAACATGATGACTTTGGTTACAAATTTGATTTTGGATTTTTAATTTTTGGATGCCCAAGGATAGTGTGGACATTTTTGCCCTTGTGATGAATAAAATTCATACCTCTTACAAACGCACCTTTGTGCACTTGAATGCATTGAAATGTTTTTCAACAATGCTATAGAAAAATTGCTCATAAGAAAAAGGATAAACCTTGGAACCCTAAAAGCCCTAAACAAGGATATGCATACATGCATATCCAAAAACCTAAACATTATAAAAAGTATGTGTAGCATAGTTATACATATTTGGGGAAAAAAAACTTAAACCAAGGTCTAACCAAAGGTTAACCATCAGTTCTAGTTCAAGTTACCAGGAACCAGTGTGACCGAACAATAGGTCACCCGATTAGTGTGAACATAACCGGTTGTTTGAGCTGATTTTGTAGCCGTCAATGCTTCTGGCTGCGGGGATCTCTCGATTACTACTGGAAAGAATGCATGGCGACTGCTTCTGGAGGTACTGCGAAATCCGATCACGCGCGAGTGAGGCGACGCGGATTATGGCGGAGTGGAGCTGCATGGATGAGCGGGAGTGGATGCAACGTTGGCGGGAGGAGAGGAGAGAAGATCGAAAACCAAGGAAGACCGGCAGAAAAAGGGGAAGGATCAGAGAAAATTTTAGAAACTTTGTGGGCGAAGGGCGAGAAGGTAGTGCAGATCATGGTAGACAAGTATAAAGATGCACAGAAAGATAGTGGAGAGTTTTTTTAGTTCTGGCTGGTTGTTGAGATTTTCCACTACACCAACAATCTAGCTCGACAGTTTTGAATGACTTGCAGGAATAGCTGAGAAAGGTTGGAGCCAAGTTCTTTTGTCTTTGATGAATGCACTGTAGCAAGTATGCTTGTACTCTCTGGACTTTTATGAATGAAGATGTAAGCTTTAGATTCGATGATCAGAATCTATTAGTTTTGTAAGCATAAGTGGCGTCTATGTGAAGATCAGCAGGTGTAGTAGAGAGAAGATCAGAGGGTGTTGGTTGATTTTAGAATCGCACAGAACTCAGTTTTGTGTAGGGCCATTAGATTGTCTGGTTTGATGTTTGGTCTTATACCCTCTCTTTTGGTATCAGAGCAGGTTCCGATCTAACAGTTTCGGCAGAACCTATGGATGTCGAGCTAGAATGATAATTGAAGTATCATGTCTACGCCTAGTGCATATGAGGGTGGAGTAGAAGAATTAACACAGGAGATTCATGAACAACAAATCCTTAATAGGTTCGATTATCTGATTACTCAGGGTGGACCACAAAGAGGAGCGATAGTCCTACATTTATTGGGTTTTGGAATGGTAACACTTATGGGAATAGATCCAGAGGAAGCTCGAGTTCGAGACATAGCAGTAGAAGTAGCTCACAATGGTTTTTATATGCGCGCTAAGGTTTGGTTGAAGGTGAGAGATGGAGCAAGGGGATGGGTGTCAATCTCAAAGTTCTAGACGCAGTACTACTACACCTCGTACCTTGCGTAGAGTAATGCCTTTGTTTGCTGAGAGGCAGCGTAGCGTGCCTAGGTTAGGAGACGTTTGGGTTCCTAAGTCTGCTATATCACCTAACCATTTCACCAGATTCTACATTCCCGGTGTGGAAGATTTGTTCCAGGTTGGAGATCATCTTGTCAGGGTGGAACACGGTGGATCGAGATCTCATGTCATCAGTTGGAGAATATGGCACGATTTAGAAGGAAAGTGGCAGTTCTAATAAGAATCCACAAATGAGCAAAACTTTTCCATTTTTCCATCTAATTTTGCACCTTTGAGACCAGTAGCAGAAGGAGATCAGTCTCAATTCGCAGATTGACTCGTATAACATTTATTCTTTTCAAAATCCAAAACAAACAGAATAGACCATAAAGTTGTTTGGTACTGTGGCCGCCGATTGTGGTCTAAGGTTGAGTGTATAGTAAAAAGTGTTGCAATTTTGGTGTAGAATTGAACGTTTGCAAGATGACCAGTCCCCAAGGGATGGATGAATTGTTCTAGGGAAAAGACCATGAGGACGTCGATGACTGGGCGGAGAAGCTCACCATGGCAGCTGAGGTGCGCGATCTGAATGCGGACAAGCTTTTCAAGATTGCGAAGTTGAATCTGAAGGGTAGAGCAAAGGAATGGTTCAAGAGGATGCAACCAGCACCAGCCGATTGGCCTGAGTTGAGGACTTTGATCTTACAGAAGTATGGAAATGTGGATGTCGATGACATCAGGATGAAGCTTGATACCATCAAGCAAGAACCCAAGGAGAGGTCTCAAAAATATTTTGAACGTCTTGATAGACTGTTTCAGAGGGGAAGGATACAAGACGTCGAACAAAAGAGAAGGTTTTTGGCCAGATTGAGGCCTGAGATTCAAAAGTTATGTGTGGTTAGGACATTTGCTAACATTGAAGAGCTAGTGAGTGTTGTCACTGAGCTCGAAAGAGTATTGGGTGAGCTTGGAGAGACTCCATTCGAACCCTTGAAGGAGGAGCAAGAAGGAGTTGCAGAGACGATGATGGAAAAGCAGGTTACTGCTTTAAACAACACACTCATTAATTTCTTGAAGGCGAATGTGCCGAATCCTGTCGTATCATCCTTTTCCACCATGTTTGGAGGGTGTCAGATCTGTAAGGGAAGAAACCATATAGCCACTACATGTTCGAGATTGAATGAACCACGGCCGGAATGCGCCAAATGTGGCATGTTTCATAGGACAGAAAATTGTGGGATAAAATGCTCCTTTTGTTCAGGTTTAGGACATTCAGAGGACAGGTGTTGGAAGAAACCCAAGGATGCAAAGTCACATTCTGGAGCAGCAAACTTCCTGGAAGTATTGCTGAATGACGAAGAAGCAACTCTGCAACAACTCAACAAGTTGTGTGGGAATGAAAACATATTCTCATACACTCGAGTACCCAGGAGAAAAATGCCTGTCGAAGTGGCACCGACGAGCACTGAACCATCTCTTGAAGCTACCGAAAAGGGCACAAGAATGAATCGGGAGAATTCTGTCAGGTCGAAAATTCTGTCCCATTTCATTAAAGGAAAAGTTTCAATGACACCCATGGAAACAGTGCTGATGATACCGGGAAAATTAGAACACCTAGAAAATTTAGTAAAAGTGGGCTAGAAAGAAAAAGGATGCAGAAGCTGCAAACAATCAGGTGTCCATGGTTTCAGCAGCTCCAACGCTTCGACGAATCTGCATCAACAAAACACATAGGAGTAAGACACTCCACTTGTCGGTGGAAGTGAATGGCTATCTGGTGGAGGGACTT
>Ga0116229_10000682_pt1 | contig 48035 bp, 37 predicted proteins | sample S1TSphgellanicum_3_FD_87313 | JGI IMG/M metagenome (GOLD analysis project Ga0116229, IMG submission 87313) | Host-associated microbial communities from peat moss isolated from Minnesota, USA - S1T2_Fc - Sphagnum magellanicum MG | ecosystem: Host-associated > Plants > Peat moss > Unclassified... | reverse complement strand
GCTTCTGGTGCTGATGGCGCGCCGGCCTCGCGCGATCAATCCGCGCAATGTCCATATCCCCGAGCTGTTCACCCGCCCACCGGAGGAGATACGCGACTATATTCGCGGGCCATATCGCAGTTTCTGGGGCCACGCCTTCAAGGCGCTCTATCTCGCCTTGAAGCATCTGGAGCCATTCTTTCCGCGCAGCGCACGGGCGCGCGCGACCGCCCAGGCAGTGGATTTCGTCACCGAGCGGCTGAATGGCGAGGATGGCCTGGGCGCCATCTACCCCGCCATGGCCAATTCGGTGATGATGTTCGCTAGCCTCGGCTACGAGCCCACGCATCCCGACGCGGCCATTGCCTGGCTCTCCGTGCGGAAACTGATCGTGGACGATGGGGAGCGCGCTTATGTACAGCCCTGCGTCTCGCCGATCTGGGATACCAGCCTGGCTGGCGTTGCCATGGCCGAGGCCGGCTATGGCTGCGATTTGGGCCGTGCACCGGTGGAGGCCGCGAGCGAATGGCTGGCGGAGCGCCAGATTCTCGAGGTGAAAGGCGACTGGGCGGTGCGCCGGCCGGATGTGGCCCCCGGCGGCTGGGCGTTCCAATACGCCAACGCCCACTACCCGGACGTGGACGACACCGCCGTCGTCGGCATGTTGCTGGCCCGCAATGGCGACCCCGCCCATGACGAGGCCATTGCCCGTGCGCGCGACTGGATCGTCGGCATGCAGAGCAGCGATGGCGGTTGGGGCGCGTTCGAGCCGGAAAACACCCATTCCTACCTGAACCACATCCCGTTTGCCGATCACGGCGCCCTACTCGATCCGCCAACTGCCGATGTCACTGGCCGCTGCGTCGGGTTCCTGGCGCAAATAGGTATGGATGCCGAAAATCCGGTGATGGCGAAGGCGATCGCCTATCTGCGCCGCGAGCAGGAGACGGATGGCAGCTGGTTCGGCCGCTGGGGCACCAATTATATCTACGGCACCTGGTCGGTGCTGAACGCACTGAACGCCGCCGGCATCCCGCCAAACGACCCGGCCGTCGCCCGCGCAAGCGACTGGCTGCTGGAGGTCCAGCGGCCAGATGGCGGTTGGGGCGAGGACGAGGAAAGCTATGCCCACGCGCCGCATGGCCGCTTCACCGAAAGCACGCCATCCCAAACGGCGTGGGCATTGCTGGCGCTGATGGCGGCTGGCCGTGCCGAGCATCCGGCGGTGCAGCGTGGCATTGCCTGGCTGGCATCAACCCAGAAAGCCGATGGCGAGTGGGACGAGCTACCGTACACCGCCGTTGGTTTCCCGCGCGTATTTTACTTGAAGTATCACGGCTACCGGTTGTTCTTCCCGCTTCTGGCCCTGTCGCGCTACCGCAACCTGATGCGCGCCAATAACCGCCAGGTGGAGTTCGGCATATAACTTTACCCAAGGCGGAGCGCCCTAGGGGAATTGCCCTTGAGCAACCCGCCCGCCCTAGCCATTCCCCCTGAATGCTGGCGATGATCACCGGCCTGGCCGCCGAAGCCGGGCTCCTGAAACAACTGGGCTGCCTCGTTCTGGCCGGCGGCGGCACTGCTGCGGGCGCGGCGCGACAGGCTGAAATCGCCATCGCCAAAGGCGCCCGTGCCCTGATAAGCTTTGGATTGGCCGGCGGCCTCGACCCAGCCATGCCTCCCGGAACCCTGGTGATTCCCCGCCAGGTTCTCTGGGGGGGCCATAACTTCCAAACCGATGCCGCCCTCTGCGCGGCGCTCGGCGGTATTACCTGTGAAACAATTCTGGCTGATGATGCCATCGCCACACAAGCTGAACAAAAGCGCGGTTTGCACACGGCGAGCTTTGCGACCGCGATCGACCTGGAGAGCGGCGCGGTTGCCGAAGCGGCTTCCCGGCACGGCCTGCCCTTCGCCGTGCTACGCGCTATCTGTGACCCGGCGGATAGCGACTTGCCGCCAGCCGCGCTTGCAGCGCTCGATGCCGCCGGCGTCATCGGACTTGGCCGCGTCACCGCTTCGGTGATACGGCACCCCGGCCAAATCCCTGCGCTGCTGACATTGGCCCTCCATGCGCGGACCGCCCGCACCACTCTTACCGGCCGCATTGCCGCGCTGGTGGCGCGCGATGCGCTGCAGCCCTGGGCATCGTCGCTCTAATACTCGCCGAGAACGGAAACACGTGGACTCGCTGCTCTCCTGCCTTGCCGGCGCCTGTGCACGAAAATGCCGTCTGGTCGTCTCGCTCGCCCTCGTTCTGGCCGCTTGTGCGGGGGCGTTGGCCGCAACACGCCTGGGCATGAGCACCAGCATCGACGGCTTGTTCAACCCGCATCTGCCCTGGGTGGAGCGCGACACGGTATCGCGCCGCGCCTACCCGCAATTCCGTGATCTGATCGTCGCCGTGATCGATGCACGAATCCCAGAGGAAGCCGATGCCACGGCGGATGCCCTGACGAAGGCGCTCGCCGCCGATACGCAGCATTTTCGCAGCGTCAGACGACCGGATGCAGGCGCCTATCTGTCGCAGGAGGGCCTGCTGTTCCTCAGCCCAGCCGACCTGACCGATTTGCTGGACAAGACGGTGGATGCCGCGCCTTTCCTCGGCCAATTGGCGGCCGACCCCAGCGCACGCGGCCTGTTCAGCGCGCTCGGCCTGATCGGCGAGGGCGCCAAACGGGGCCACGCCAATCTCGGCCCGTTCAAGCCGGCGTTGCACGGATTCGACTCAACCTTGCGATCGACGCTGGCCGGCCGGCCCGACCCACTGTCCTGGCAATCGCTGCTGGCCGGCAAGCTGGCCTCCCTGGCCGGACCGGATAGAATCGTGCTGATCAAGCCGCGGCTTGATTATGCCGCCGTTCAACCGGGTGGGGTGGCAACGCAGGTGGTGCGGGATGTCGCGTCACATCTGGAATTTATTGCCAACGGCACCGCCCATATCCATCTGACAGGGTCAGTGCCGCTGGAAGACGACGAGTTCTCGTCCGCGGCACAGGGCGCCGCCACCGGCCTAGCGCTGAGCTTCGCCTTGGTGCTGCTCTGGCTGTTCCTGGCGCTGCGCAGTTGGCGGCTGATGCTGCCGGTGGTTCTCACCCTGCTGCTCGGGCTGCTGCTGACAACTGGGTTTGCCGCTTTGGCGGTTGGCACGCTGAACCTGATCTCGGTTGCCTTCGCGATCCTGTTCGTTGGTATCGCCGTCGATTTCGCCATCCAGTTCACCGTTCGCTTCAGGGAGATCCGGCGCGGCACACCGAAGCTGGCAGCGGCCATGTCGCTCACCGGGGCGCGTGTTGGCAGGCAAGTGGTGGTGGCAGGTGCCGCAACGGCGGCAGGGTTTCTGGCTTTCGTGCCTACCAATTTTCGCGGTGTGGCCGAATTGGGGCTGATCGCCGGCATCGGCATGCTGATCGCGCTGGTCTGCACGCTGACCTTCCTGCCGGCCGCCTTGGCGTTGTGCCGTCCGACCGATGAGACGGAGGATATCGGCTTCACCGCCCTCGCCCCGCTCGACCGCCTCTTGGGCAAGCTGCGATGGTCGATCCTGGCCGTGTTTGCCGTTCTGTTCGTGGCGGGGGCCGGGCTGACCACGCGGCTGGGGTTCGACAGCAACACGCTGCACACCAAATCCCAGACCAGCGAGGCGATGGTGGCCCTGCTGCATCTGTTGAAAAACCCGATCACCAACCCCTTCACGATCGACATCGTACGCCCGACCCAGGACGACGCGGTCAAGCTGGTGGCGCCGCTCAGCAAATTGCCATTGGCCGATCACGTCGTCGGTGTGGAAAGCTTTGTGCCGACCGACCAGGCGGACAAGCTCGCCGCGATCCAGGACGCCACCAGCATTCTTGGGCCAGTCTTGGGCGCCACCGGCGCGCAGCCAGCGCCGGACGCCGCGGCCCTGCGGCAAGCCATCGCCAAATGCCTGACCCAGCTTCAGCCCGCCCTTGCCACATTGCCACCCGATCATCCCCTGGCGCGGATCGCCGCGGATCTGAAGGGTTTGGCCGGTGCGCCAGACGCCACTCTGATCGCGAGCAATTCGGCGCTCGCGCGCTTCCTGCCGGCCATGCTGGACCGCCTGAAGCTGGCGCTCACTGCCAAACCAGCGTCACTTGCCGACGTGCCGGCCGATATCAGGCGCGACTACATCCAGCCAGATGGCCTGGCCCGAATCCAGGTGGTGCCGACAGGGGCCGTGGTGGATAGCGACGTGCTACGCCGCTTCGTGAGGCAGGTGCAGGCCATTGCCCCGGATGCGGGCGGCGCCGCCGTTACCATCGTTGCCACCGCGGATACGATCATCGATGCTTTCCGCACAGCGGCGATCGGCGCCGTTGTGGCGATCGGGGTGATACTGGTGGTGGTGCTGAGGGGGTTCAGGCGCGCCTTGCTGGTGCTGGCGCCTCTGCTCATCTCGGCGGCGCTCACCGTGCTGGTGGTGGTCGGTTGCGGCATGACGCTGAACTACGCCAATATCATCGCTTTGCCGTTGCTGCTGGGCGTGGGTGTGTCGTTCAACATCTACTTCGTGATGAACGCGCAAGCTGGGGAGCCCCCGCGCCTGGTTTCGGCGACCACACGCGCGGTGATCTTCTCCGCGCTCACCACGGGTACCGCGTTCGGCTCGCTGGCGGTTTCAGCCCATCCTGGAACAGCGAGCATGGGGATTGTGCTTCTCATCAGCCTGGGCTGCACATTGCTGACGAGCCTGGTGTTCCTGCCCGCGCTGCTTTTGGGCCGAACGGCGAGGTGACGCCCCGGCCTGTTGGAGCACCACATCAGCGCGCGGGCGACATGTGCCTCCCCAATCCGCTTGCCGCATGACGCGAATGGGCGATATTCGCATCAAGAATTGAGGGGAATAAGCCTTCCTCCCGGCGCGATATCAAGTATCTGGTAAAGCAGCATTCTTCGTCGGAACGAGGGTGGCAGCAAGAACACCAGCTACGATGTGGCTGCGTTTTACCCTATGTGACATCGTGAAAGCCGGTTCCCTTGCCAGAAAAACCCGACCTGATCCAGCTCGGCCAGCCCACGCCCCAGCCGCAAACGCCGGAGGAGGCGCGTCTTGAGCGCGTGCCCGCCCCAGCACCCGGAAAAAACTACCTGGTTCGCTTTGCCGCGCCGGAATTCACCTCGCTCTGCCCGATCACCGCGCAGCCGGATTTCGCGCATATCGTGATCGACTACATTCCCGCGGCATGGATCGTGGAGAGCAAGTCTCTAAAATTGTTTCTGGGCAGCTTCCGGAATCACGGCGCCTTCCACGAGGCCTGCACATTGCAGATCGCCGGCCGGCTGGTGGATCTTCTCGCACCCGTGTGGTTGCGCATTGGCGCCTACTGGTATCCGCGCGGCGGCATACCGATCGACGTGTTCTGGCAAACCGGCGCGCCGCCGGAGGGCGTGTGGATTCCCGATCAGGGCGTCCCCGGCTATCGCGGCCGCGGATGATTCATGCGGACCGGATACGCGACAAGGCGCTGGCGCTGGGTTTCGATGCCATCGGCTTCGCCCCGGCCAATCTAGGCCCAGAGGCGCGCGCGCATCTCACCGCATTCTTGGAAGCCGGCCATCATGGCAGCATGGGTTGGCTCGCAGAGCGCGCGGAACAACGCGCCAATCCGCAAACGCTTTGGCCCGCCGCACAAACCGCCATCGCGCTTGGCCTATCCTACGCCCCAGCCGGAGATGCGCTGGAGACGCTGCAAAGACCGGAATGCGGCAACATCTCCGTCTATGCCAGGCACCGCGACTACCATGATGTGCTGCGGGGCAAACTGAAACATCTGGCCCAATTCATCGTCAGCCGCTTTGGCGGCGAGGTAAAAGTGTTTGTCGACACCGCGCCGGTCATGGAGAAGCCCATTGCCGCCCAGGCTGGGCTGGGCTGGCAGGGCAAACACACCAATCTGGTGTCGCGCGCGCACGGCTCGTGGCTGTTCCTGGGCGAAATCTTTACCACGCTGGACCTGCCGCGCAGTCCCGATTTGGGTGGAGGCTGCGGCACCTGCGAGCGCTGCCTGAACATCTGTCCGACAAATGCGTTTCCTGCACCCTATCGGCTGGATGCGACGCGATGCATCTCCTACCTGACGATCGAGCACCCAGGGCCAATACCCGAGGCCCTGCGTCCGCTGATGGGCAATCGCATTTATGGCTGCGATGATTGCCTGGCTGTTTGCCCCTGGAACCGGTTCTCGAAGCCGAGCCGGGAGGACAAGTTTTTTGCCCGGCCAGAGCTGACGGCGCCGCTTTTGGCCGATCTTGCGGCCCTGGATGACTCAGGCTTCAGGCAGCTATTTTCCGGCTCTCCGGTCAAGCGGATCGGCCGTAACCGCTTCGTGCGCAACGTGCTCAACGCGATCGGCAACACCAAGGATGCCGCTTTGCGTGTGGCCGCCCAGAAGCTGACCGAGGATGCCGATCCGGTGGTTGCCGATGCGGCAAGGTGGGCGGCAACCCGCCCCTTATGCTGAAGAAACGCAGCTTTTCCCTGGCCGGCCATCGTACAAGCGTGGCGCTGGAACCTGAATTCTGGGCCGCCTTGCAGGCCGTGGCGCTCAAGCAAGGACGAACGCTCGCGGCCTTAGTCGCAGCAATCGACGCCGCGCGCGCGCCAATCCAGCCTCTGGCTTCCGCGTTGAGAGTATTGGCGCTCCAGGAAACCAGCACAAACCCGCCGGTTGATTAACCAATACGCAATACTCTGGCGGCAAGGTCATAACACCCCAAGAACGGGTTTCAAAAGTGGAGAAAACCTATGTCCACACAGATTGTACTGCCTAGCCCTTCCGGCCATGCCCAGCATGGCTCAGTCAGCCCATTGATGCTCGCGGACCAGTTGCTGACCCTGGCGCAAGACGCCGAAAGATCTGGGCTGCACCGGCCCGCGGCGCAACTGCTCAGGTTGGCCTACGACGTCTATGACGAGAAGCCGTCACCGGCCTGAGCCACACATGTCGAAGCCATGAGCTCACGGTTGCGGTCTTGTTTGGCGCGCCCGATGTGAGACTGACGACTTTGCTTTTCTGACCGGCGCTCCGAGTTTTTCCAGATCGGGCGTCGCCTTTGCGTCGCGCCCGATGCCGGCAAGTTTGATGGATAGGTGCGGCGCATCCGGTAACGACGCTGCGATACCAAATCCGGCAGTCACCGTGGCGGTCGGCATATCGACGGTGCCGCTCGCGGTGATGGTGCCATCGGGCGAGACCAGGTTTACGTCCGTCAGCGAGGCACGGCCGTGGTCGAAAATGGCCGATGCTGTCCCGGACAGCCCCGACGTTCTTCCCGCGGATAAAGCTGCCTGCACCGCGGCGCGGTAGCCGCGCGGGCGCGACGTCAGTAGCGTCTTCACTTGGGCCAGATCGAAGCCGGAGAGGCTCAAATCCCGCAAAGCTGCATGCGCCTCCCCGGAGAGGCTGCCCAGAAACGCCGCCTCGTTCCCCCCGGAGGCCTGCAGATCGATGGCCGCGTCCACGCGCCCTCCATCGGCATCAATGGCCATTCCCATGAGTGGTGCGGAGATGGTGGCTCCCGTCAGGTCGGCTTGCAGTGCCGCCAAGGGCTCCTGCTGGGTGAAGTCGATCGCCGCCTGGGCCCTCAGTCGCCCCCCCGCCAATTGTGCCGTGATGTGATCGATGGCTACCTCACCACCACCAGCCGTCAGCACGGCAGAAAACGCCTGTGCAACAGGCTGCAAGCCAATCTCTATTTCGGCCGCGTTCAGCTTGAGCTGTGCGTGCAAAAGCTTGGGGCTCCAGGCCGTCGGCAACCGAAGCTCACGCAGAGCACCAAGCTCCGGCAGCACCAGGCGCTCCGCGCGTACCTCACCGGTAACGCCAGGCTCCGGCCCAGATAGATCGACAGCGCCATGCCCGGACAAACTGAGTGCGGCCGCCTGGAGTGAAAAATCCTCGATTGTCGCGGTGCCGGGCGACGTCGCTACATGTGCCAGCAGGGCCAGCGACCCGTTATCCAGAAAATTCTCGGTGCCGGGCCAACCCAAAGCCGCCAGCAAGCTGGGGGCGCCCGGATAGCGCAGGGTCAACGTGGTTTGCGCGGTGCCTGCGAGCGTGTCCCTCCGCGACTCCGCTTCGAAGGTCAGATCGCCGAGATCGGCGCGCAATTGCAGGGCCACGGCATTGGGCGGCCCGTCGGCGGTCAACATAAGGTCCGCCTGCCCTTGCCACACGCCTGGCGCCAGCTGCCACTGCGGCGGCAACTGCCCCGGAAGCTGGGCGGCATCCGGGCTGGACGCGGTGAGCTGAACACCGGCCAATGTGCCATCCGGCCCGATCGCGCCAGAGCCGGATAATTTCCCATTTGGCAATAACGCTGAAGCATGGTCGATTTTCAGGCCATTTGCCCCAGTGGACGCCTCCAGCGCGAAATCCTTCAGCGCGGTGCCATGAAATTCAGCCACCGGCGCATGAACATGCATGATCGTATCTACGCCGGTAAACGGGGCGACAAAGGCCGCGAGCGACATGCCGGGGTGAGCCACGGAGTCCGCTAGCCAAGCATCGATGGCCAGATGCTGGAAGGTTACCTCGGCCGAAAATTGCGGGGCTGCGCTGAAATTCAGATCAAAGCTGCCGGCAACCGGAACCCCATCCAGCTGGCCTGCTAACCCCGCAACCGAAACCTGGCCGGGTGTGAGCTTTGCCGTGCCTTTCAGCACCGCGCGCTGCAAGACGGCTTTCGGTGTTGCCGCAATCAGCTTCGGCGCCAGAGGGCGCAGCCAGGCCAGCGTCGCGTGCAGGTCGGGCGCATCAAGATCAGCTGGGCCCTCCAGTGACAACACGCCACCCGCTCCAAGCGTGATATGACCCGAGAAATCCAGCCGCGCATTGCCAGGCAGGAAGGCCTGGCCATGGTCGATCGACGCCTGATGCGCGTCGAATACCAGAATGCCGCTTAACCCTCCCAGCGTGCCGCCAAGCAGGCTGGCGCTATCGGCGGAGACACTCACCCGCATCGGGATGGTGGTCGGCGAAAACCCGGTGAGCTTCCCATCCAGCACCCGCGCCCAGCCATCAAGGTCCAGCGACGCGGCGTGGAGCGTCGCATCGAGTTGCGAAGGTGCCGCCAGCCGCAGGGCCACCGTCGCGTTCGCCGGCGCCCCGCCGAGGGAGAGGGCGAGCGCGTTGGTAACGATCTTCTCACCCGAGGCAACAAACGGCGCCTCAGCGTGCCACGCCAGGGGGGAGGCATGCATCAGCAGCGAAAGATCGGGGCCGCCAGCGCGCAGCCGGCCCTGGATCACGCCATCTGACAATGTGCCCTGAATCGCACCGCCAGTGTCGTGCACCGCATCCAGACCCTGCAAGGCGAGATCAACGGCGGAAATGCCGTCGGCGTCCGGCGCGCCCAGCGCGGTGGTGAAACGCCATCTCTGGCCATCAAAAGCCGCGAACCCTTCGGCGCCAAAGGCAGCGACCGGGCCACTTTCAGGCGTCAATGTCTCCTGCAACAACGCGGGGGCAGGGCCGCCATGGACGGCTGCCGTTATGCCAGCCACCTCGGTTTGGCCAATCCTCAACGTCCCGTTCTCAACATGGGCGGCGAAAGAGAGCGGCAGATGCGGCCTGACTGGATTGACGATGCCGGCCGGCAACGGCCAGGGCAGGGTCAAAACCGGGCTCCCCAGAACCAGGTCGCGCACCACAAGATGCCCCGCCAGCAAAGACCCCAATGCCACTTCCAGCCGCAGCGAACCCACGCGCGCAGACATGCCGTCGCCGCGATCGGGGAGAGTAACGTCGGTGGCCGTCAATACCGCCTCTGGCAACAACCGCAGCGCCACATCGCCGCCGATCTTTACCTTTCGGCCCAGCTCGGCGCCGGCAATGGCTTCGATCGCCGTGCGAAAGCGGCCCCAATCCAGCATTGGCGGGATCGCCCACGCGGACATGACCAGCAGGGCCACCAGCGCCAATGCCCCAAGGGCCACGGCGCGTGCCAAACCATGCCCGCGGCCAAGCGGCGAATCGGCGCTGCGGGCAGGCCAGGAGGCGGCTTGCGGGAGTTTTTCGGGGAGTGGGGTGGGCATGCACTCCCTTGCATCACGTTAAAAGTTAAGAGCCAGCTCTCGCCCCTTACGTCTATTCTGTCCCCGTCAACGGCCACATGCTAGTCATCTCTCTATGAGCGTTCGGCGATGAGCTATTGGGGCAAACTTGTCGGCGGGATGGCCGGCTTCGCGATGGGGGGGCCATTCGGTGCCGTGATGGGTGCCGCACTCGGTCACGCTGCCGATTCAGGCGCGGTTCCGCGGCTGGCGCGTGGCGGCTTTTTCGACCCTTCGTCATTCCATCCGGCCCGGATCGCCGCGATGTTTACGCCGCGCGAGCAGGTGTTCGCCCTGTCCATCGTGGCGTTGTCGGCAAAGCTCGCTAAATGCGATGGCCCGGTTTCACGCGCAGAGATCGACGCGTTCAAGCGCCATTTCCGCATACCCAGCGAATCCGCCGCCCATGTCGGCCGCCTGTTCGACCAGGCGCGCGACACGCAGGATGATTTCGAGCCCTATGCCCGGCAGCTCGGCGAAAGCTTTTCCGATACACGCGGCGTGCTGGAGGATGTGCTGGCGGGCTTTTTCGGCATTGCCCGCGCCGACGGGCCGCTGAATAGCAAGGAACTGGATTTTTTGGCCCGCACCGCACGCGGCTTTGGCCTGGATGGCGCGGCGTGGGAACGCGCCCGCGGGGGCGCCTCGCGCGTGCAAGCCGGCAGCACCGAGCCCGATCCCTATGCCGTGCTGGGCGTGACCAGAACCGCCACGAACGACGCCGTCCGCACAGCCTGGAAGCAGCTGATGCGCGAAAACCACCCGGACAGCCTGGCCTCGCGCGGGGTGCCTCCGGAATTCATCGCGCGTGCCACTGAGAAGGTGGCGAATATCAACGCCGCATGGGACCGAATCAAGCGAGAGCGCAGCCTGTGAGTAGCGTGCTGGAACGCCCAAGCCCGAATTGCGACGAGCGGCCGGGCGGCCCGGCGGCGATCGACATGCTGATACTGCATTATACCGGCATGCAGAGCGCGGAAGCAGCGATCGAGCGCCTGCGCGATCCGGTCGCCAAAGTCTCCTCACATTACGTGGTGGATGAGGACGGGGCGGTGTATCGCCTGGTACCCGAAGAGTTGCGGGCCTACCATGCGGGCATTTCGTTTTGGCGTGGCAGGCGGGTGCTGAACGATGTTTCGATCGGCATCGAGATCGTTAATCCCGGTCATGAATGGGGCTACCGGCCATTCCCCGCGGCGCAGATGGCGGCGGTGCGCGACTTGAGTCGGGGCATCCTGTCTCGCCACGCCATTCCGCCGCGCAATGTGGTGGGCCATAGCGACGTGGCACCCAATCGCAAGCAGGACCCTGGGGAATTGTTCGATTGGGCTGGTCTGGCTGCTTGCGGCATAGGGCTATGGCCTGAGTATAAAGGTGCGGAGCCTACCATGAGGTGTGACGAGGGCGAGGCGCGTGAGGCGTTGGCTTGTATCGGCTACGACCCGGACTTGCCGTTGGAGATCGTCCTGACCGCCTTCCAGCGCCACTTTCTGCCAGCTTCGGTAACCGGCCGGCTGGATACGCCGACGATGATACGCCTGGTGCAGACCCGCGCCGCGTTGTAGGGCTTAAGGCCTAGCCCGCGTTGCCCAACTGCCTTTGCAGCGCGGCCAACAGGGCGCTGATATCGTTGCCGTGCTGGCTGAGATAGCTGGCGTAATCGCTGCGCTGGGTCAGGCGCATGCTGGTGCCTTCCGCGATCACATCGACGATCTTGGGCGCGCCCGCACTGGAATCCACTACCCACTTCACATCCGCGGTCGGCGCGTTCGGCCGGGTGATCATGGTGCCCACCAGCGTTTGCGACCCCTGCATGGAATCGCCGGTCATTGTGTAACTTACGCCGCGGTAGTCGCCGAGATGGCCGCTGATTTCGTTCAGCAGCACCTGATGGAACATAGTGGTATACTGCGCCTGTTGCGCCGGCGTCGCCGTCGCCCAGAAGCGGCCAAGGCAGAACCGGGCAATCTTCGCTACGTCCACGTTGCTATCGATCACCGGGCCAAGCGCCGCCTTTTTCTGCGCCGCCGGGTTTGGCCCGTTGACGATCCCAACCAGTTCATCCGCGAACTGCTTGAGGAACGCATCGGCCGAGGACCCCTGCGCGGAAGCGGGCCTGATGCCGCTGCAGAGGGCGAGCACAGAAGCAGCGGCAGCGTAGGTCAAGACGCTGCGGCGAGTCAGCACGGTATTCATGGCGGGGAAGCTCCGAAAGGGCGGCGCGAATAACGCTGCGGCTAATGAGCCGGTTGCTCGGTTCCGGCAGGTGGCGTGACAGGGGCAGGATGCCGGGCCGCCTCCACCTGCGATTGGGTATTCTGCCGGTACAAGCTGCGGAAGGTGGCATAGGGATCGAGCGCGCCTGCTTTCACGTGATCGATGTCGCTGAGATATGCGGCGCGCGTGTCGACCACACCCAGCCCGTAGCGCGCCCAGTTCAACGTCAGCAAACCGTGGCCACGCGGCACCCAGGTGAACGGGTCGAACACCGTGTCGGCACCGCGGCCGAGTAAAGCGCGCGGGCTGCTTGGGCCGAGAAAAGGCAGATACAGATAAGGACCGGCAGGCACGCCCCACAAGCCAAGGGTGACGCCGAAATTGGTTGTATGCGCCGGATAGCCCCAATCCTTGGCCACATCGAACAAGCCAGCACCACCGGCCGTGGTATTGATCAGAAAACGCATGAACGTGTCGCCGGCATGTTTCGGGTTGGCCTGGCTGACATCGTCGGCGAACAGCACCGGGCTGGACAAATTCGCCAGCACGTTGTGCACGCTGGTCCGAACCGGCGCCGGCACCACAGCGACATAGCCCTGCGCGACCGGCTTTAATGTGTAGGTGTCGAGCGTATCGTCGAGCTTGTAGAAAAACCGGTTGGTCGGCTCCAGCGGGTCGTTCGTCTGCTCGAAATCCTGCGTGGCCTCTACGTCGCTGGCGGGTGGGCGGGTGGCACAAGCGCTGAGGCTAAGGGCGCCGACTGCCAGGGCTGAAACGGCGAATGCCTTGCTGGCCAGCGTGGGATTCGGATGGTGTAGACGCATGAGAACCCCTTGGCGATAAGCTTGGGACGGTAGGCCTGGTAGAAGGCGCCGGACCTCCAGAACCGGGCCAAGCGGTTACGGCTATGTAGCATCCATAGCGGCGGCTGCAACGCAGGCCCGCCACAGGGGTTGCCATATTGGCAACGGAGCAATTGCCCCGTTCACGCGGAGGCGGCATGAATAGGCAAATGGACACGCACCTGACCCATCCAACGCTGGAACGCTGGCTGACCGGCCCACGCTTCAACCGCCTGCCTGCCCGGGGGGCAAAGGACGCGGCGCCGGCGCTGAGCTTCGAGTTTTTTCCGCCGCGCACGGAAGCGCTGGAAACGCAATTATGGGCCTGCATTCGCCGGCTGGAGGGGTTGCGGCCGCGCTTCGTCTCGGTAACCTACGGCGCCGGCGGATCGACCCAGGCACGCACCCACGCAACGGTGGCCCGTATCGTCAGTGAAACCAGCCTGACGCCCGCCGCGCACCTGACCTGCGTGGGCGCCGAGCGTGGCGCCGTGGATGATGTGGCCCGCGGCTACTGGGATGCGGGGGTGCGGCACATCGTTGCCTTGCGGGGCGACGTGCCCGGCGGCGGCGCCTATACACCGCATCCCGACGGCTACGCCTATGCGGCTGATCTGGTCGCCGGGCTGAAACGGGTAGCGGATTTCGAGATCACTGTGGCGGCTTACCCGGAAATGCACCAGGCGGCGACCGATGAGGCCGCCGATCTGGATAATTTGCGCCGCAAGCTGGATGCGGGCGCCGTGCGGGCGATCACCCAATATTTTTTTGATGCCGATGTTTTTCTGCGCTTCCTGGATAAATGCCTTGCCGCCGGCATCACGGCACCGATCGTGCCGGGGATTATGCCGGTTTCCAACTTTGAGGCGGCAAAGAAATTCAGTGCTGGGTGTGGTGCAAGCGTGCCGGACTGGATGGCGGATTTGTTTGAAGGCACTGCCGATGACCCGGAAACGCGGCGCATGGTGGCCGCGGTAGTAGCGGCCGAGCAGGTGCGTCTGCTGCAGGCCAACGGGATTGACGAATTCCATTTCTATACGCTGAACCGACCCGATCTGACCTATGCGATCGCCCATATCCTCGGCGTGCGCGCCAGCTGAGGACATGCCGGGGCTTAGGCATCGTCGGCAAATAAGTGCGTCGGCACGCCGACAAAGATGCCGCTTCAAACAAAGGCTAAGGGCCCGTTCGACTCCGTAACCCGATTCGGTTAATGTCGAACGGGCCCTCAGGGCACCGCCTGAAACTGCTCGGAGACCTCGGCCACAGTGATGCCGAGCTTGCTGATGGTGGTGCGGTTCATCATCGAACCGCCATCCATCAGATACATCCACTGGTCCATGGTAACGTTCTTCAACGGGTTGCCCGGCGAGAGTTCCAGGGTCCACGTCCAGTGGAACACCCGGCCCGCCGCCTCACCTAGTGCTTCCCCCGCCATGTCGTTGGCGGTAGCGGCAAAGCTGGCCGGGCCGGTGCGGCGCAGGTGCCAGTCACGATGGCTGACGGTGCCATCACCCAGGGTCAGCGTCTGCACCATGTGCAGAGTGCCGTCCGGGGCCGGTGTGCCGACACAATCGGTGACCACGGTATCGGTGGGGCCGCCGCTGCGGTTTTCCAGCACGCCCCAGGAGCGGTGATGCCCTGTCCAGAAGGCAATGGCGTCGAAGGTCGGCGCGGTGCCGGCAAAATGCTGCACGGGCACGGGGTTGCCGCAGGCAGAGAGCGCGAAAGCAAGCAGCGATAGAAGCTTCGTGTTCCGGGCCATGTGCATGGTGGGGTTCCAGGGGTGTTTGGCGTGGCCTATACCCTGGCATCCCCCGTTTCGCATCCCCGGGGCCCGATCAGGTGAATGACCGAATACCTCGCCAAACTGAATGAAGAGCAGCGCCTGGCGGTGGAAACCGTGGACGGCCCGCTGCTGGTGCTGGCCGGCGCGGGCACCGGCAAGACGCGGGTGCTGACGACCCGCTTCGCCCATATCCTGCTGACCGGACGGGCCGCGCCAAACCAGGTGCTGGCGGTGACCTTCACCAACAAGGCCGCCCGCGAGATGCGCGAGCGGGTAAGCGCCCTGCTGGGCCGGCCTGCCGAGGGGCTGTGGCTGGGCACCTTCCACGCGCTGTGCGCCCGAATGCTGCGACGCAACGCCGAACTGGCCGGGCTATCATCGAACTTCTCCATCCTGGATACCGACGACCAGATGCGTCTGCTGAAGCAGGTGATGGAGACATTTAGGCTCGACGTGAAACGCTGGCCGCCGCAGGTGCTGATGGGCGCCATACAGCGGTTCAAGGATCGCGGCCAAACCCCGGCGCGGGTAACGCCGGCCGATTCCGGTGATCTGGCAGGCGGGCGGATGCAGGAGATTTACGCCGCCTACCAAGCGCGGCTGCTAGCACTGAACGCCGCCGATTTCGGCGATCTGATGCTGCATATGACGGAGATCCTGCGCAGCCAGCCAGAGGTGCTTGCGCAGTATCACCGCTTTTTTCGCTACATCCTGGTGGACGAATACCAGGATACCAATGTGGTTCAATATCTTTGGTTGCGCCTGCTGGCACAGCAATCGAAGAACATTTGCTGTGTTGGCGATGATGACCAGTCGATCTATTCCTGGCGCGGCGCGGAAGTGGAAAACATCCTGCGCTTCGAAAAGGATTTCCCGGGTGCGCGCATCGTCAGGCTGGAACGGAATTACCGCTCTACCGCGCCGATCCTGGCCGCCGCGGCTTCGTTGATTTCCAACAATGAGGGGCGTCTCGGCAAGACCCTCCGGTCCGGCTTGCGCGATGCCGCCGGCGAGAAAGTGAGTGTGGTCAGCCTTTGGGATTCCGACGAGGAAGCCCGCATGGTGGGCGAGCGGGTGGAGGGGTTGCGCCGTGGCGGCGCGAAGCTGGCGGATATGGCCATACTGGTGCGCGCCGGCTTCCAGACACGCGCTTTCGAAGAGCGGATGATTACGCTGGCGATTCCCTATCGTGTTGTCGGTGGCTTGCGCTTCTATGAGCGGGCGGAAATTCGCGACGCAATCGCCTATATGCGCGTGCTGCGCCAGCCATCCGACGACCTGGCCTTCGAGCGAATCGTGAATGTTCCCAGGCGCGGCGTGGGCGAGACGGCTTTGCGGATGATGCATGAGGCAGCACGGGCGCAAAATATTTCGCTTTATGCCGCGGCGTCGCAATTGGCACAGGCGGGCGCCCTGAAAGGCAAGGTGCGCGAGGGTATACGCACGCTGGTCGCGGGGTTCGAGCGGTGGCGCCAGATGCTGAACAGCGAAGGCCATATCCTGACCGCCGCCACCTTGCTTGACGAAAGCGGCTACATCGATATGTGGAAGGCCGACAAAACGGCCGAAGCGCCCGGCCGCCTGGAAAACCTGAAAGAGTTTTTGCGGGCGCTGGCGGATTTTGAAACGCTATCGGGTTTTCTCGATCACGTATCTCTGGTGATGGAGAACGAGGAACAGGCCGAGGCGGACCGGATCAGCCTGATGACCATGCATGCCGCCAAGGGACTTGAATTCGACACGGTTTTTCTGCCCGGTTGGGAGGAAGGCGTATTCCCCAGCCAGCGATCGATGGACGAGAGCGGCAACAAGGGCCTGGAGGAAGAGCGGCGCCTGGCCTATGTGGGCCTGACCCGGGCGCGAAAGCGCGCGGTGGTGAGCTATGCGGCCAATCGACGCATTTATGCCAATTGGCAAAATTCCGTGCCGAGCCGGTTTGTGGATGAATTGCCTGATGCGCATGTGGAGCGCGCCGGGTCGGCAGCTTTGGCGCGGGATGCGATTGCCACCATGCCCAGTGTGTTTGCTAACGGACCGTTGATGGCACGCAAGCCACGCATTGCGGAACCTTGGGAGCAGGTGGGCAGGCCCGCCCGCACAGAGAAGATTGCCGTGGGCCAACGGGTGTTCCACCAGAAATTTGGCTACGGCCAGGTGACCGCCAGCGACGATGACAAGCTGGATATCGATTTCGAGAAGGCCGGTCAGAAGCGGGTGATGGATCGCTTCGTGGAGAAAGCGTGATGTCCCGCCGGCACGCAGGCAGGCTGGAGACGGTGCATGTGACGGTTCCCGAAGCCGCAGTGCCAGCCTATGAGGCTGCCATGGCAACGGTTTGCGCGACGGTAGGGCTGTTCGTTGCCGACGAAGCGGCCCGCCTGTGGCGCGTGGAGGGCGTGAAGCCCGTTGGTGAGGGCGATGATGCGCTCGAATCGGCTTTGTCGGTGGCGGCCCTGATCAGTGGCGTTGCGCCGGTTATACAGCGTGAACCGACAGAGGCCGATGGCTGGCTGCAAAAAGTCTATTCAGCCTTCCCGGAGCAACTTGTCGGCAAGCGGTTTGCCATTCGCGGCACGCATGTGGACGAGCGCCCGCGCGCCGGGCGGGTGACGCTGACGGTTGATGCCGGTTTGGCCTTCGGATCGGGCGAGCATGGCTCTACGCGCGGTTGCCTGCGCGCGCTGGAAATGGTGGCGTATCGCCGGCCGTCGCGCATTATCGATATGGGGTGCGGTTCCGGCATCCTGGCGATGGCTGCCGCCGGGCTGTTGCGACGGCCGGTGCTAGCGGTGGATAACGATCCGTGGTCCGTGCGGGTGACGCGGCAAAACGCGGCGCAAAACGGGCTATCTGCTTTGGTGCAGCCGCGGCTTGGCAATGGCTGGCGCGGCGTTGGCGCGAAAAAATTCGATCTGGTGTTCGCCAATATCCTGGCGCGCCCGCTTTGCCTGATGGCGAAGGATTTGACGGCGCATCTGGCGTCCGGCGGCACGGTGATATTGGCGGGGCTGCTGGTGAGCCAAATACCGGCTGTTCTGGCCGCGCACCGGCGGCAGGGTTTGCGGCTTGAGCGGGTGTTGCGCGAGGGAAGTTGGGCAACAATGGTGCTAAAATCATGAATTTTTCTGATCGCCTTACCGCCGTGCGGGCCGAAATGGCGCGGTTCGATCTTGCCGGCTTCCTGGTGCCGCGATCCGACGAGCATCTTGGCGAATATGTGCCGCCATCGGCCGAGCGCCTGGCCTGGCTCACCGGCTTCACCGGCAGCGCCGGCTTGGCCGTAGTGCTGGCCGATCGTGCCGCGGTGTGGAGCGACGGCCGCTATGTGTTGCAGCTTGCGGACCAGACGGATGGCACGCTGTGGGAGCGGCATCATTTGACCGAGTCGCCACCGCCGAAATGGGTTGCCGCGAACACGCTCGCAGGCGAACGTATCGGCTACGATCCTTGGCTGATGAGCGAGGACTCGCTGGCCCGGTTCCGTGAGGCGGGATTGTCGCTTGTGGCGCTCGCCACCAATCCGGTTGATGCGGCCTGGGACGATCGGCCTGCTGCCCCTTTGGCACCTGCCGAACCCTATGACGAGACATATGCCGGCCGATCCTCGGAAGATAAGCGGGCGCAGATTGCCGCCGCTTTGCGCGCCGAAAAGCAGGACGCGGCGGTGCTGAGCGACCCGGCCTCCATTGCGTGGCTGCTGAACATACGAGGAAAGGACGTGGGGTTTACCCCGTTCGCGCTGGGATTCGCGCTGCTGCATGCCGATGGTGGCGTGGAACTGTTCATGGACCCGGCCAAGCTGCCGCCGGAAACGCGGGCATGGCTGGGCAATAAGATTGCCTGCGCCCCGCGCTCGGCTCTTCCCAAGGCCTTGCACGCCCTGGCCGGAAAACGCGTTCGCCTCGATAATGTCGGCTCACCGGCCTGGTTCGCAGAAACCCTCCGTGAGGCCGGCGCCGATATCGTGCCAGGCGCCGACCCTTGCCTGCTGCCGAAGGCAATGAAGAATGCTTCTGAGCAGTCTGGTGCGCGCGCCGCGCAGGCGCGTGACGCGGTGGCTGTCTGCCGCTTCCTGCACTGGCTGCGCGATGCCGCTGGGCACGAGACGGAAATGTCGGCCAGCGCGGAATTGCTGCGTCTGCGGGCGGAAGGCGCCCTGTTCCGTGGGGAGAGTTTTCCGGCCATCGCCGGCGCGGGCGAACACGGCGCGATCATGCATTACCGGGTCACGCCTGAAACCAACCGGGAGATCAGGACGAACGAGGTTTTTCTCATCGATAGCGGCGGCCAGTATCTGGATGGCACCACCGATATCACCCGCACCATCTGGACCGGGCCAGGCGCGCCACCGGCGGAACTATGCGACAGGTTCACCCGGGTTCTGAAAGGCCATATTGCCATCGCCACGCTGATGTTTCCCGAAGGGGTAGCCGGCGTAAGGCTGGATGCGTTTGCCCGCGCGGCATTGTGGCAGGTTGGGCTCGATTTCGATCACGGCACCGGGCACGGCGTGGGCAGTTACCTCTCGGTGCATGAAGGCCCGGTTTCGATCTCGCCTTATCTTCGTCCGGCCAGCTTGGCTGAGGGCATGATCCTCTCCAACGAACCCGGTTTCTATCTGCCTGGCGCCTATGGCATCCGCCTGGAAAATCTGTTGCTGGTGCAACCGGCCGAGACACAGGGCACGAAAAAGTTCTTTCGATTCGAGACACTGACCTGGGCACCGTTCGATCGCACGCTGATCAAGACCGATCTTCTGTCGCCCTCGGAGGTCGCCTGGCTCGATGCCTACCATGCACGCGTGCTGGCGCTGGTTGGGCCAAATGTGCCGATAGATGTCCGCGATTGGCTGAACGCTGCCTGTGCGCCCCTGGAGACAATATCGGCATGAGTAGTGAGATCGATCTGACGGACCGCGCGGTCTATCAGCACTGGCATCAGGAGAAGCTGCGCTTCAGTGACACCGACATGATCGGGCACATCAATAATGTGGCGTTTGCAGCGGTCATCGAAAGCGGCCGGGTGGCGTTCACCCATGGCGGCGCGATCAGCGACTTGCCAAAGGGTATGTTGCTTGTCATGCGCCGGATCGAGCTGGATTATCGGGCGGAATTACATTGGCCTGGTGAGGTTGATGTGGGATCGCGTTTACTGAGGATTGGGCAGAGCTCATTGGCAATCGGAAACGGGTTGTTCAACGGTGATCTATGCGCCGCCACGTCGGTGACCATTCTGGTGGCGATAGATCGAATGACGCGACGGCCAACGCCGATTCCCGACCAAACGAGAGCGAACTTACAGACATATCTGCAAGGGGCGTAAAGCTATGAAGCCGCCAATTCTGCCCACTCGGCTTCAGTAATCGTCTTCACGCCAAGCTCGGCCGCCCGCTTCGCCTTGGAACCAGCATCGGCGCCGACGATAACCATATCGGTTTTCTTCGAAACGCTATCGGTCACCCTGGCGCCCAGCGCTTCTGCGCGGGCCTTGGCTTCCGGCCGGCTCATGGTTTCCAGCGTTCCCGTGAAAACAAGTATCTTTCCGGCGATTGCGCTTTCTGCAGTCGCAACGGCAGCCGCGTCCTCGATGGTCAGCAGCCCCGCCAACTCGTCCAGGACAGCGACATTGCGTGGCTCGATGAAAAAATCCGTCAGTTCTTCGGCAATCGCCTCACCAATGCCGGAGATGCTGCCCAGTGCCAGGCGGGCTTCCGAACCAACGATGGTTGCCTCCAGCATCTGGCTGCGCCAGTTCGCAAAGCTGCCATAATGCCGCGCCAGCAGCTTGCCGTTATTCTCGCCTATGCGGCGGATGCCGAGCGCGAAGATGAAGCGGGCCAGCGTTATATTGCGCCGCTGCTCGATCGCACGCATCAGGTTGCGGGCCGATAGCTCGCCCCAGCCTTCCCGCTCGGCGATCTCGCTTTCATGCGCGTGCAGCCGAAAGATATCGGCTGGTCCTTTGATCAGGCCGGCATCGTGAAATTCCACCACCGTCTTGTCGCCCATGCCTTCGATATCGAAGGCGCGGCGGGCGCAAAAATGCACCAGCCGTTCTACCGTTTGCGCCGGACAGATCAGGCCGCCCGTGCAGCGGCGCACCACCTCGCCTGGCGGCCTGATGGCCAGGCTACCGCAGGCCGGGCAATGCGTGAGCGGCACATAGGGCTGCGCACCGTCTGGCCTGCGTTCCAGCACCACGGAAACGATTTGCGGAATCACGTCGCCGGCGCGCTGCAGAATAACCGTGTCGCCAACACGCACATCACGGCGCGCAATCTCATCCTCGTTATGCAGCGTCGCGCGCGTTACCAGCACGCCGCCGACATTCACCGCCTGCAGCACCGCCACCGGAGTCAGCGCGCCAGTGCGCCCAACCTGAATACGGATATCCTGCAACACGGTGCTGGCCCGTTCGGCCGGAAATTTCCAGGCAATGGCCCAGCGCGGCTCACGGCCAACGAAGCCAAGCCGTCGCTGCAAAGCAAGATCGTCGATCTTGTAGACCACACCATCGATGTCATAGCCGAGCCCGGACCGCTCCAGGCCGATGCGGGCCTGAAACGCCTCTGCCTGCGCAGGATCGGGCAGCCGTTCAGAGAGCGGGTTGACGGTGAACCCCCAGTCGATGAGCCGCTTGAGATAGTCCCAATGCGTGCCCGCCACGGGCTCCGATGCCTCGCCCATCGCGTAGGCAAACAGAGAGAGCGGCCGGCTGGCGGTGATTCTGGTGTCGAGCTGCCTTAAGCTCCCCGCGGCCGCGTTGCGCGGATTGGCAAACAACCTCTGCCCCGCTGCTTCCTGCGCCGCGTTCAGCGCCAGGAAATCGGTCTTGCTCATAAAAACTTCGCCGCGAATTTCGATCAGCGCGGGGGCGTTTCCGTGCAGCGTTTTCGGCAGCGACGCCAGGGTGCGCAAATTCTCCGTAACATCCTCGCCTTCCGCGCCATTCCCGCGCGTGGCGCCGCGCACGAATGTGCCGTGCTCATAGGTGAGGGAAATGGAGAGCCCGTCGATTTTCGGCTCGCCCACCATGGCGAGCGGCGCATCGGCTGCCAGGCCGAGAAACCGCCTGACGCGGGCGCAGAAGCTGGTGAAATCATCGGGCCCAAAGGCGTTGTCCAGTGAGAGCATGGGCACAAGATGCTTGATCTTGCCAAACGCCCCGTCGGGAGCCCCGCCCACCTTGCTGGATGGCGAGTCGGCGCGAACGAGCTGGGGAAATTGCGCTTCCAGCTCCGCATTGCGCCGGCGCAGCGCATCATATTCCGCATCATTGATCAGGGGTGCATCCTGCTCGTGATACGCACGATCATGCTTGGCGATCTCGGCCGCCAAGAACGCCAGTTCTGCGGCAGCGTCTTTTTCGCTCAAATCCGCCATGGCGTCGGTCAGGCTGCCCCCAGCAAAGAATCGGCCGCGGCCCGTGCCGCCTCGGTGATCGTCTCGCCGGCCAGCATGCGGGCAATTTCCTCTCGCCGATCGCCGGCCTGCAACGTCACCACGTCGGTCTCCGTCCTGCCCCGGCGCGTTGCCTTGCTGACGCGCAGATGCGCCGTGCCGCGCGCCGCCACTTGCGGCGAATGGGTCACCACGAGCACCTGCAAGCCGGCAGCTACGCGCGCCACACGCTCGCCGACGGCTGCCGCAGTCGCGCCGCCAATGCCGCTATCCACCTCGTCGAACACCAGCGTCGGCACCGGCGAGCCTGCCACCAGCACCACTTTCAGCGCCAGCATTAAACGCGAGAGCTCACCGCCGGATGCAACCCGCCCGAGCGGCCCTGGCGGTTGCCCCGGGTTGGTTGCGATCAGAAAATGCACTGTGTCGGCCCCTGCCGGCCCCCATGCCGCCTCCTCCAGCTTGGTCACAGCGGCAAAGAACTGCGCGCGCTCTAGCCGCAAGGGTAGCAATTCCGCGCCGACCGCCTTTTCCAGGCGGTGTGCGCTGGCGCGGCGCGCAACGGAGAGCTTGCCTGCGGCCTCCGCATATTTCACCCGCGCGGCTTCGGCGGCGTTGGCCAGGCTCACAATCTCCGCATCACCATGATCCAGGGCGGCCAGCCTGTCGCGAAACCGTTCGAGCAGCCCGGGCAACTCCGCCACTGGAATTTGGTATTTCCGCGCCGCCCCCCGCAGAGCGAACAAGCGCTCCTCGGCCCGTTCCAACTGCCGTGGATCGGCATCGGCGTCCGAGGCGAGCCGGCCAAGCAGTGTTTCTGCCTCGGCCAAGGCTTCTTCCGCGCGCTCCAGCGCCGCCAGTGCGGGATCCTCGGCTTGCGCTCCATCGGCTCCCGGCGGCACCAAACGTTGCAGGGCGCGCGCAGCGGCACGCAGGGCAGCGGCCGGGCCTGCACTGCGGCGATCACGCGGCGTCAGCTCGGAGATCGCAGCGGCAATGGCCTCTGCCCGCTTCTCCCCCTGCTGCAAACGGTGGCGCTGCGCCGCCAATTCGTCCTCTTCCCCATCGCGCGCTGCCAGCTTGCTCAGCTCATCCACTGAGTGCCGCAAAAATTCCTCTTCCCGCTTGGCATTCACAATCGCAGCCCGGGCGGCATCCAGTGTCTCGCACGCGGCGCGCCAGGCCCGATGTCGTGCTGCCACCTCGGCGCGCAGATCTGGGTCGGTGCCATAGGCATCGAGCAACCGCAGATGCGTCGCCGGATCGGCCAGGCCCATCTGATCGTGCTGGCCCTGCACTTCCACCAAGAGGGCGCCAATGCGCTTGAGCGTGGTTGCGCCAATTGGGGCATCGTTCACCCAGGCGCGCGACCGGCCATCCCGCCCGACTGAACGGCGTAGCACGATATCCTCATCGTCGGGCAGGCCGAGCTCTTCCAGCAGCGCATGCACCGGATGCGACGCCACCGGGGCAAAACTGGCGGCGACATTGGCGCCCTCTGCCCCTGCCCGCACCAGGCTGGCATCGGAACGGGCGCCGAGGGCAAGACCCAAGCTATCCAACAGGATCGACTTGCCTGCCCCTGTCTCACCGGTAAGCACCGTCAGGCCGGCGCCGAAAACCAGATCCAACTTCTCGATCAGAACAACATCGCGGATCGATAACGATGTCAGCATTCAGAGAAAGATTGGGGGAGCAGTGCCTGCCCCCCCAAACCCCCCGGCATTCCTAAGACCTCAAAAAATCCAGCCGAAGGCACGGGTGAAGAAACCTGGGCGGTCGGCTGTGGCGCTGGAGACTTGCTTGCCGGGTACGGCGCCTACGCTGACAAGGTCATTGAAGCTGCTCTCATACCAATGGCTGCCCGGATAGTTGTACGCCAGCACGGAGGCGGTCTTCTTGGCCTCATTCACCATGCCGAGTTTCAGGTAGATCTCCGTCAGCCGAGAAAGGGCCTCGGCCACATGGTTTGTGGTCTGGAAATCATCAACCACGCGCTGGAAGCGACCAATCGCGGCAGCGTAAAAATGCTGCTTTTCGTAGTAGCGGCCGATATCCATTTCCTTGCCGGCCAAATGGTCCCGGCACAGATCGACCTTTAGCCGGGCATCACGGGCATAGGCGCTATCCGGAAAGCGATTCACCACTTCCTGCAGCGCGCCCATCGCCTCCTGCGTGCCCTTCTGGTCCCGCGAGATGTCGGCAATCTGTTCGTAGTAACAGAGCGCACGCAGGTAATAGGCGTAGCTCACATCCTTGCTGGCAGGATGAAGCGCAATGAACCGATCGAGCTGCGAGATCGCCTCGGTATAGTTGTTGCGCCTATATTCGGTGAAACCTTCCATCAGCTGGGCATTGGTGGCCCAGCTTGAATAGGGATAGTTCTGCTGGATCGCATCGAAATGCTTCACCGCGATGCTATAGTTCTTCTTGTCCAGCGCATCGATGCCGTTGCTGTAGAGCAGATCGGGCGGCTCGTCGGCCAGGTTCACCTTCGGCGTATCATCCGATTTGGTGAAAGGCAGAACCCTGTGGATGAAGGAGCATCCGCCCAAAGACAGGGCGAGCAACAGCGTCAGGACCAGGCGCGGGGTTGGGGCGTTCATGGGTCGGTGCTTACACCATGGGATACGGGTAAGGCGAGAGGGTCGGCAGGGTTGTTGCCGGCAACCGTTCTTGGAAGGTTTAGGCCGCCTTCGCCGCCATCCCGTAGCTGCCGGACGACCATCCAGCCTGCTCCAACGACACCATTCGCCACGCCTTGCTGTCGGCAAACAAGGCCCGCATCAGGCGGTTATTCAAGGCATGGCCCGTGCAATGGGCAACGAAGCGCCCATGGATCGGCGCACCGGCCATCGCCAGATCACCCACCGCGTCCAGCAGCTTGTGGCGCACGAATTCATCCGGTGCACGCAGCCCCTCAGGGTTCAGCACCCGATCACCATCGACGACGATGGCATTCTTCAGGCTGCCGCCGCGCGCCAGACCGGCCTGCTGCATGGCCTCGATTTCCTGCAACAGCGTGAAGGTGCGGGCGCCGGCCAGAACCGCGCGAAACCCCTGCTCCGTCATCGAGAGCGAAAGCGCCTGACGGCCAATGGCGGAAGCCTGGAAATCGATGGTCAACGCAAGATCGAGTGTGGGGCCGCCCGGGCGCAGCTCAGCGAAGGCATCTCCCTGCTCAACGCGGACGGCCCTTACAATCTCGATCGCCTGGCGCGGCGCTGCCTGGCTTACCCGGCCAGCGCAATCGATCAGAAAAACGATCTGCGCCGCCGATCCGTCCAGCACCGGAACCTCGGGCCCATCCACTGCCACGATGGCATTATCAATGCCAGTGCCGGCCAGCGCGGCCATCACATGCTCAACCGTCCGGATATGAACATCGGGATGGTCGGGGTGGGAGATTTGCGTACACAAGCGTGTGTCGGTGACCCGGTCATACCGCGCCTGGATGTCCAGCCCCAGATCGGTGCGGCGGAAGACGATGCCGGTATCCGGAGCAGCCGGCAAAAGCGAAAGCGATGCCTTGGCGCCACTGTGGAGAGCAACGCCCACGCAATCGATGCGGGATTTCAGCGTATGCTGGCGTGTCGAGGTCATCTCGATCGTCAGGTCGGTCATCCCGTCCATCAAACTGCTGCAACCTTCTGTTTCTCGGCTTCACCAGAAGCGTGAGCCGCGTGCCGGACTGGACTTCTTCCAGGCCAGAATTGTTTGTAACCGCCGAATGAGCAGGCAAACCTACCCAAAAACTGAAAACCGAGTGAAAGCTATCGCGCCCTCACTCGGTCTTCCAGTCAATCATTATTGCCGCGTGTTACGGCGTAGTTCTTTGTTTTTATGTGTTATTGTGCGACGCGACCGGTTGTTAAGTAACGAAGTGTGACCATTAAGCTTTACGCTTATTTGCCTTTTAGGACGATTGGCGGCGCAGGAACGCGGGGATGTCGAGGCCAACCGGGTCTGGCTCCGACAAAGCCTCGCGCACCTGTGCCGCCGGTGCGGGCGCTACCGCCAGGCGGGGTTCAGGGCGGCGCAAATCCGGCAGTTCGGGGGCTGGGGGCTGGGGGCTACGACGCCACCCGCCGGTAACCTTGCTGAAAATGTTTGTGCGCTGCTGGGGCGCAGGTTCCGGCGCAGCTGGCGCGGCCTGCGGCGCGGTAAACAGTGGGTGCGGCTGAACCACGCGCTGGGGCGCCTGATTGGCGGCCGCGTATTGGGGGGCAGGCTGCGCATAGTCCGCCTCGGCTTCTTCCTGCGGCGGGTAAGCAACCGCCGTGGCTTGCATGGCTACCGGGAAGCGAGAAGCCGATTGACCAACGGCGGCCGTTTTTTCAGGGCGCGGTGCTTCCACCCGCGGGGCTGGGTTGGGCGCGCCACCGACCGCAACCAGGCGCGGGCCCGGTGCCGCAGGTTCAGCAATAACCGGCATTGGCGTATCGATACCCGTTGCGACCACCGAAACCCGGATACGGCCGGCAAGGCTATCATCCACAGCCGACCCAAAAATGATGTTGGCGTCTTCGGCCACTTCCTCGCGGATGCGGTTGGCTGCCTGATCCACTTCGAACAGCGTCATGTCGTCGCCGCCGGTGATGTTGATCAGCAAGCCACGGGCGCCGGCCATGCTGGTATCTTCCAGCAACGGATTGCTGATGGCGGCCTCGGCCGCCCGGATGGCACGGTTCTCGCCTTCCGACTCGCCAGTGCCCATCATGGCTTTGCCCATCTCCGCCATCACGGTACGAATATCGGCAAAATCCAGGTTAACCAGGCCTGGTGCAACCATCAGATCGGTTACCCCACGCACGCCCATGTAAAGCACATGGTCGGCCATCTTGAAGGCTTCCTTCCAGCCGGTCTTTTCATTGGCAAGACGGAAAAGATTCTGGTTCGGGATAACGATCAGCGTGTCCACGAATTGTTGCAGATCGGCGATGCCGGCTTCAGCGGCTTTCGCACGCCGTACGCCTTCAAAAGTAAAAGGCTTGGTAACAACGCCGACGGTCAGAATGCCGCGCTCACGTGCCATGCGTGCAATCACCGGCGCGGCACCGGTGCCGGTGCCGCCGCCCATGCCTGCGGTAATGAAAACCATGTGCGCACCATCGAGATGGCGGGCGAGCTCATCCGCCGCCTCCTCGGCGGCCATTCGGCCGATGTCCGGCTTCGCGCCGGCGCCCAAACCCTGGGTGAGATGCGGCCCAAGCTGAATGCGCCGGTCCGACCGGCTATGCATCAATTGTTGTGCATCGGTGTTTGCCACAACAAAATCCACGCCCTGAAGGTTGAGCATGATCATGTTGTCCACGGCATTTGTCCCGCCGCCGCCGACACCAATGACAGTGATGCGTGGCGTAAAATCGGTGTGCAGCATCTTTGGGATGGTCAGGTTCAGGGTCATCGGGTTATCCCCTTATGGAAAACGTTGAGAAAAAGCTCTTCTGCGCGGTGCTCATCACAGACGCTCCCGCAAGAAATCGATGATCCGACGCAACAGGCCTACAGGCCTGTCCGAGTCGAGATCAATATCGTTTAACGACCTTCCTTCGCCGGCTGCCCAGGAGAGCAGACCAACGGCGGTGGCGAAGGCTGGGCCGCTCGCCGCTTCGGGCAAGCCGCGCATGCCGGCGGGGCGGCCCAGCCGAACAGGCCGGTTGAGCACGCGCGCCGCAAGGTCTCGCACGCCAACCAACTGGCTGGCGCCGCCCGCCAGCACCACCCGGCTACCGGCAGCGCGCCCAAGGCCGGCGCCATCCAGCCTATCGCGCACCATCTCGAAGGTTTCTTCCAGGCGCGGCTTGATGATTCCCACCACCATGCTGCGTGGGATCTTGGCAAATTGATGATCCTCTTCGCCAATTTGCTGCACTGCGAGAATCTCGCGTTCATCGTCCGGGCTGGAATGCGCATTGCCGTACAGCGTTTTCAGGCGCTCGGCGTTATCGATCGGCGTGGACAGTACGCCGGCAATATCCCTGGTGACATGCAGCCCGCCCACCGGCACTTGCGCGGTGTGCAGAAGCTGGCCTTCGCCAAACACCGCCAGGCTGGTGGTGCCACCGCCCATATCGATCACAGTGGCACCCAGATCACGCTCGTCGTCCACCAGGCAGGAGAGGCCCGCCGCGAACGGGGCCGACACAACCTCGCTGATCTCGAGATCGCATCGACCAACCGCCGCGCCAAGGTTGCGCAACGCCATCGACAGGGCATCGACAACATGCAGCCGCGCAGAGAGCTGGTCGCAATGATGGCCGCGCGGATCATCGACGCCGGCGGTTTCATCAACCGAAAAAGACACCGGCAGAGAATGGATGGTTTCCCGCCCCTCCGTCACGGCGCGCGCACGGCCCTCGGTAATCACCCGCTTTACGTCGGCTTCCGTCACCGGGCGGCCGCCAACCGGCCATTGCACATTGAACAGCCGGCTTTCCGGGTGCCCGCATGACAGATTCACCGTAACGCTGCGCAACCGGTAATCCGCCATCTCCTCGGCAAGCGCCACGGCGGCACGGATGGCGCGTTCAGCCTCATCCAGATCGGTGATGCCGCCGCAGCGCACGCCCCGCGATCGGGTAAAGCCGCTGCCCAGCGCACGCATGGTGCCATCCGATTCGGTGCGGCCGATCAGGCAGGCGATTTTGGTGCTGCCGATATCCAATACGCCGAATGGGCCCGCACGATGGTTGCGCTGCTTCTGTGGCGGGTCCGGCGGCATTGGCGGCGGCAGCGAGAACTGGCCGCGCTGGGATAGTTCGTTCATGTCGCCCTCCTGTTCGGGGTATCTTTGGTCTTGTCTGGTGTCGCATCTGGCGTTTTCGTCTCAGGCACGATTTCCGCGCCGGGGCGCACGCGGACGGCCATGCGATCCGGCAATCGCATATCGACAAACACCAACGGCCGATCGAGCAATCGCTGCTGCGCCTGCAAGTCAGTCAGCCTTGTAAGTGCGGCCGTTTCATGGCCTTCCGGCAGCATCACCGTAACGTTGTTTTTCAGTTGCAGGTTCCAGCGCCGCTCACCAACCCGCACAATGGCCGCAACGCGCGATTTTATGTCCGGTGCCGCAGCAAGCGCCGTAAGCATATCGGCTGCATGGGCGGGCGCACCCAGCCCCACAACCAAAGGCAAATCCGAAAAGGCGGCGACATCCTCGTTGGTAACAACTTCACCATTGCGGTCGATCAACTGGAATTTGCCCTGGTTCTGCCAGATGGCGTAGGGCCGCCGCTCGGTGAGATCGACATAGATCGTATCAGGCAGACGGCGTTCCACCGCCACATGTTCAACCCAGGACAGGCTCTCGATCCGCTTTCGCGCGCCCTCCACGGAGAAACCGAGAATCGGATCGCCCTTTGCCACGCCAAGCGCCGCCCTTAGCAGCAGCTCAGGCGTGTTCGATTGGCCGTGAAATTCTATATCCTGCACCCGCAAATCGATCGCCCGCCCGAATCGTTCCTGAAGGCTGTTTATGGTGCCGCCACGTTGCGCGGAATGCGCCACCACCACGCCTGCCAGCACGATCACGAAGCCGGCACAGGCAAAAGCAACAAAGCGCAGATTGCGCCGTTGGCGCCTCACCAGTAGCTTTAGGCGGCTCGGCCGCATGATCTCGGTTTTGGCGCGCAGCCGGTTGGCAGCTTTCATCCGCGGCATGCGGCGTTCTCCACCATCCATGCACACAGCGCAGGGAACGTGATGCCACGAAAGGCCGCCTGTTCCGGCAGCAGAGATGTCGGAGTCAGGCCAGGCTGTGTATTTACCTCCAGCAGAACCAGCCGGCCGGGTTCACCGGCGGTATCGTCATAGCGGAAATCCGCCCTGGTCGCGCCACGGCAGCCGAGGGCGCGATGCGCCGCCACCGCCAGTTCCAAGGCCTGGCCATAAGCTGCTTGGTGAAGCCGTGCCGGAATAACATGTTGGGAGCCACCCGCGGCATATTTGCTTTCGTAATCATAGAAGGCGTGGGTTGCGGAAATCTCCGTTACCGCCAATGCCTCGTCGCCCATAACGCCAACCGTGAGCTCCCGGCCAGGGATGAACTCTTCCACCAGCGCTTGCGCACCAAAGCGCCATTCGCTAGCGATTTCATGCCGACGGTTCTCACCAACACGGAGAATATCGACGCCGACAGAAGAACCCTCGTTCAGTGGCTTGATCACGTAGGGGCGCAGCAGTGGATCGTGCTCGGCTAGCTCGCCTATATCGATCACTCGTCCATTCGCGATCGGCAGCCCGGCCGCGGCAAAGACCGCGCGGCTCGCTGCCTTGTCCATGGCCAGTGCGGAAGCCCGCACGCCGGAGTGCGTATAAGGAATATCCAGCCAGTCCAGCACACCCTGGATCACGCCATCTTCACCGAAGCGGCCGTGAAGCGCGTTGAACACGGCGTCGGGCTTCGGGTTCAACGCCGCGAGCATCGCGGCGAGATCGATGCCGACTTCAACAGCCTGCACCGCAAACCCAGCTTCGCGCAAAGCCTCGATCACCTGGCGGCCGCTGGAAAGACTCACCTCGCGTTCAGCCGAGATCCCGCCGTACAAAACCGCAACCGTTTTCACGACACCACCTCCGGGCGCGTGCCGGGAATGCCGATGCGCTTGATTTCCCATATCAGCGTGATGCCGCTCGCCTCATGTACGCGACGGCGAAGTTCTTCGCCTAAGCCTTCTAGATCGGCGGCGCTGGCATTGCCCGTATTGAGCAGAAAGTTGCAATGCTTTTCCGACACCTGCGCGCCACCGCGCGTCAAGCCGCGGCATCCGGCGGCATCGATCAACTCCCACGCCTTCGCGTTGGGCGGGTTACGGAAGGTGGAACCGCCAGTACGCGCGCGCACAGGCTGCGTTGACTCGCGGCTGGCACGAATTTCCGCCATTCGCGCCGCAATGGCCGCCGCTGCGCCCCGTTGTGCGGTAAACCGCGCCCGCACCACCACGCATTCAGGCGGCAGCCCGGAATGACGATAGGAGAAGCCGATTTCGCCAGCGCTGAGCTTTTGCAGCGCGCCTTGACGGGTAACGATCTCCGCCCAATCGAGCGTGCTGGCCACATCACCCCCATAGGCGCCGGCATTCATTGCCACCGCGCCGCCAATGGTGCCTGGAATGCCGGATAAAAACTCCATCCCGGTCAGCCCCGCTTGAGCCGCGTACTCGGCAACCGTCGCATCCAGGGCGCCTCCGCCGGCAACGATGCCGTTATCCTCCACCTGAATATCGCCAAACCCGCGCGCGAGCCTGACCACCACCCCGGCAATACCGCCGTCTCGCACGATAAGATTGGAGGCCGCGCCAATAACCGTAACCGGCACATGCAACGGCATCTCGCGCAGAAAGCTAGCCAGATCGTCCGTGCTGGATGGGCGAACGAGAACTTCTGCGGCACCGCCAACCCGAAACCAGGTGCTTGGGCCCAAAGCCGCATCGTGCTGCATGCGGCCGCTGATGCGCGGCAGCGTCTCGGCCAAATGTGGCATTTTCTCCGCCGCCATCATGCGCCACCGCCGGCCCGGCGGCGCGGAGCTTGCAATTCCGCCAATTGCGCGGGCAAGGCATGCGCCCAGGTGGTGATGTTGCCGGCGCCAAGGCAGACGACAAAATCTCCAGGTTTGGCAATGGCATGCACCATCTCCGCCAAATGCGCCGGCGAGGTAAGCGGCACCACACTGCGATGGCCGCTGGCGCGCAAGCCATCCACCAGCGCATCGCGGTCATATCCCGCTATCGGGGGCTCGCCCGCCGCATACACGTCCGCCACAATCACCGTGCCCGCATCATTCATGCAGGTGCAGAACTCGGTGAACAGTGTCGCCAGCCTGGAATATCGGTGCGGCTGCACCACCGCAATCACATCGCGCGCACCAGCTTGCCGTGCCGCCTTCAGCACGGCGGCGATTTCCACCGGATGATGGCCATAATCATCGATGATGGTAATGCCGCCGACATCGCCGGTTTTGGTGAAGCGCCTTTTCACCCCACGAAAACTTGCAAAGGCGCTGCGCAGCGTTTGGTCGTCGATCTCCATCTCGAAGCCGACGGCGACAGCGGCGAGCGCGTTCAGCACGTTATGCTGGCCCAGCATGCCAAGACGGAACGGCCCCATCCTGCGGCCACGGCCCCGGAAGCGATCGGTAACAGAAACATAGAAGGTGGCGCCAAGCTTATCTGCCTTCACGTCTTCGGCCCGAATGTCCGCCTGCGGCGAAAACCCATAGGTGACCAGGCGGCGATCAATGCGCGGGATCATTGCCTGCACGGCGGGATGATCGATGCAGAGAACCGCAAAGCCATAGAAAGGAATGTTGCTGACGAACTGATCAAAGCCAGCCGTCATCGCCTCCGCCGTTCCCCAATGGTCCAGGTGCTCAGGGTCCATGTTGGTGACAACGGCGATGGTCGCGGGCAGGCGCAGAAAACTTCCGTCGCTTTCATCTGCTTCCACAACCATCCAGTCACCGGCGCCCAGCCGCGTATTGCTGCCATAGGCCTCGATGATGCCGCCATTGATAACGGTGGGATCGAGCCTTGCCGCTTCCAGCACGGTGGCAATCAGGCTGGTGGTGGTCGTTTTTCCGTGGGTGCCGCCTACCGCGATGGACCAGCGCAAGCGCATCAATTCCGCCAGCATTTCGGCGCGCCGCACAACCGGAATCAGACGCTGCCGTGCGGTTACAACCTCCGGATTATCCGGCCGGACGGCGGTGGAAACCACCACCACCTGCGCGTCACCAAGATTGGCGGCATCATGGCCGATGGCAATCTGCATGCCCTGGCCACGCAGGCGGCGGACATTTGCGTTATCGGCAATATCGCTGCCCTGAACAGCATAGCCAAGCGTATGCAGCACTTCGGCGATGCCGGACATGCCGATACCGCCAATGCCGACAAAGTGGATTTTGCCGATGCTGAGAGGAAGCGCCCTCATTGCACGAGCTCCGTTCGCGCGATCAGGCGCTCGACTGCATCGGCAAGATCAGCCGCGGAACGTGGGTTTGCGCACCGGGCAGAAGCGGCCGCGGAACGCGCCAGTGACATCGTATCCGATAGTTTTTCGACCAGAAGGCCGGCAAGTAGAGCGACCGAGAATTCCGACTGCGGTATCACAGTCGCTGCCCCAGCATCGGCCAGCGCACGCGCATTGGCCGTTTGATGATCATCGATCGCGCTTGGCAGCGGAACAAGGATTGCGGGGCGCCCGACGATTGCTATCTCCGCGCAGGTGGAGGCGCCGGCCCGGGCAATGACCAGATGCGACGCGGCGTATTTCTGATTGATCTCACTGAAGAAAGGCGCAAGTTCAGCATTGATCGCCGCCGTGCGGTACGCCGCCGCAACGCGGTGCTGATCCTCCGGCCTGCATTGCTGCACAATGTGGAGGCGCCCGCGCAGATCGGAGGCTAACGCAGCAAGCGCATGCGGCACTATATCGCTGAAAATACGCGCGCCCAGCGACCCGCCAACAACAAAAATCTCGATCCTGTCACTTGGCGGTGCATAAGGCGTTCCGAACATTGCAGCGATCGGCGGCCGAACCGGATTGCCGGTAAAATGCGTTTGGATGCTGCCCGGAATCCGTGAGGTGGCAGCAAACCCAAGTGCCAGCAAATCGGCGAAGCGAGAGAGAAACCGGTTTGCCCTGCCAAGCACTGCATTTTGCTCGTGCAGAACCACCACAGGGCGTTTGCGCAGCATCCGGGCCGCCAGAACCGGCGCCACGGATGGGTATCCGCCGAAGCCGATAATGGCCGCCGGCGCAAGGCGCGCCAGCAAGGCGCGCGCCTGTATCGTGCCGAAGGCCAGGGACAACATTGCGGCACCCGCCCGCCTTACACCGCGCCCGGCAATCCCCGCCCCGCGCAAAACATGCCGCTCATGGCCGGCAAAAACGCCGCTTTTGTCTGCACCGGCCCGCGCATCGGTCATCAGCACAATCCTGTGGCCCCGCGCGATCAGTTCGACAGCCAGCGCCTCCGCCGGAAAGAAATGGCCCCCAGTGCCACCGGCAGCAATGACGATAGGTCGCACGGCCGGCCCCCTCACGACGGATCGCCATGCGTGCGCCGGCGCGTTAGCGATAGCAGCATGCCCATTCCAAGTGCCACCGAAATGGCCGAACTTCCGCCATAAGAAATAAATGGCAGTGTCATTCCTTTTGTTGGTATCAAATGAAGTGCCGAAGCCATATTGACAAAGGCCTGCAAGCCAAAACCGGTCACCAGGCCGCACGCGGCCAAAATCACGAACTCGTCGGTCTCCTGAACAAGGCGCAACAGGCCGCGCAGGACTATGAAGGCGAAAACGCCCAGAATAGTCAGGCAGATCAGCAGCCCGAATTCTTCGCCAGCCACGGCGAACACGAAATCCGCATGTGCATCCGGCAGAAGGTCTTTCACCCGCCCCTCTCCCGGCCCACGCCCCAGCAGGCCACCATTGCCGAAGGCCTGCAAGGCGGTATCCACCTGGTAGTGGTCGCCGCTTTCAGGATGGATAAATCGCATAACGCGGCTTCGTACATGCGGAAACAGCACAAAGGCACCGCCGGCAGCGCCCAGCATCGCCAGCAGCGCGGCGCCGACGAACGCCATGTTCATCCCGTCCACAAAAAGCTGAGCAAAAAACACCGCTGTGATCACCGACAGCATTCCGATATCGGGCTGCGATTTCAGCAGCATCAGGATAACCCCGAACACGCCGAATGCGAGTATAAGCCCTGGAAAGCCACGCGTGCGCCGCCCCTCCGTCAGCAGCCAGGCGGTGAGAACTGCAAAGCAGGGTTTTAGGAATTCGCTTGGCTGAAGTGACAAGCCCGGGATCGCAATCCAGCGCCGGGCGCCCTTTATCTCTACGCCATGCACCAGAGTCAGCGCGGTGAGAGAGATGGCGAAAACGCAACCGCCCAGGGCCAACCTCCGAATATTCCTGGGCGAGAGAAGCGACACACCCACCAGGGTCAGCCCCGCCAAAGCGAGAAAGAAAACCTGCTTCAGGATGAATATATCGCGTGACTGATGAATGCGCTCTGCAACGGCCGGGCTCGCAGCGAGCACCAGCACATAGCCGAACCCGATCAGGGTGACGATCGAGAACAGAGTCCAGCGATCGACTGTCCACCACCAGCGGCCAAGAACCGATTGGTCGGCGCGCGAGAAGGTCGCCATCAGGCACCCCCGCCCAAAGCGCGCACGCAGCTGGCGAAAACCGCGCCGCGTTCTTCGAAACCAGAGAACTGATCGAAGCTTGCGCAGGCGGGAGAGAGCAGAACAACCGATGCGTCCAGACGCCGCGCGCTGGCCAGCGACTCTGAAACTGCTGCATCAAGCCTATGAACAATCCGGGTGGGAACGCCGCGTACGGACAGTGTCTTTGCCAGATCCTCCGCATCCCGGCCGATCAGCAGCGCCTCCGCGACACGGGGAAAGTAGGGCGCCAAGGCTTCAATACCGCCGGCTTTCGCAATGCCGCCGGCAATCCAGACAACCCGGTCGTAGCAACTCAGCGCGCGTGCGGTTGCATCCGCGTTTGTCGCCTTGCTGTCATTCACAAAGCGGATACCGTCAATGGTGCCAACCAATTCCTGCCGATGCGCAAGGCCGGGAAAACTGCGCAACCCGCTCGTAATGCGGTCGCGGGCAACACCAAGGGCCACCGCCATGGCGGTGGCAGCTGCGGCATTCTGCGCATTATGTGCGCCTGGCAAGGCCTGGGCCTGGCTTAAATCGGCAATCTCGCCCGCCGCGTCACGCAGCACGGCACCATCGCACCAGATATCGGCAGGCTGCCAGCCCGAAATGCGTGTCACGCGCGGCAAACGATCCGCCAAAGCTGTGGATAGGGCGTCGTCAATACCGACTATTGCAGAGTCAGTCTCCTGCTGGCGTGCAAAGATCTGCTGCTTGGCCGCGACATAGCCGGCCATGTCACCATGACGATCGATGTGATCTGGGCTCAAATTAAGCATGCAGGCGACATCAAACCGCAACGTCGCGAGTCGCTCCAACATGTAAGATGACATTTCCAGCACATAAACGCCATCATTGGGCAATCTTCCCAGGCTGAGGGCCGCCGGCCCAAGATTGGCACCTGCCTGGTTGGGCACCCCTGCAACAGCCAGAATATGCGCAAGCAGGGACGTGGTGGTGGACTTGCCGTTTGTGCCGGTGATGCCAGCGAACCGCGCCTGGCTGCCGCTGGCGCGGACGGCCTGATAGAGCAGCTCGGCATCCGTCAGAATCGGGCAGCGCGCGGCAAACGCGGCCACAGCTATGCGATGCGGCACCGGCAGAAGATGCGCGATGCCGGGCGAGAGGATCAGCGCAGTGAAATCGCCAATATCGGCGGTCGGGTCCTGCACCAGAAAGTCTTCCCGCAAGGCTGTGTCGCGAGCGAACGGCGCATCGTCCCACCCGATCACCGTGGCACCCATATCGGTGAGTGCCCGCATCGCTGCCAGGCCAGCCCGCCCCAGCCCGACCACGGCATACCGCCTATCCGCGAACAGATCTTTGGGAAAGCCGGTCATCTGATTTTCAAAGTCGCCAGACCGACCAATGCCAGGATCATCGAGACGATCCAGAACCGGATAACGATGGTGGGTTCGGCCCAGCCCTTCTTCTCGAAATGATGATGCAGAGGTGCCATCAAGAACACGCGGCGCCCGGTTCGCTTGAACCAGAACACCTGAATGATCACACTGACGGTTTCCACCACAAACAGACCGCCAACGATCATCAGCACAATCTCGTGCTTGGTCGCCACAGCAACCGCACCCAGCGCACCGCCCAAGGCGAGGCTGCCTGTATCACCCATGAACACCGCGGCAGGCGGTGCATTGAACCACAGAAAGCCCATGCCAGCGCCGACAATCGCGGCACAGAACACAGCCAGCTCACCCACACCCGGTATGTGGTTCAACTGCAGATAGTCAGCAAATACGCGGTTGCCGACGAGATAGGCGATCAGGGCGAACACGCTGGCAACAATGATGGTTGGCACCGTTGCTAAACCGTCCAGTCCATCCGTCAGGTTCACGGCATTGGAGCTACCAACCATGACGAACATGCCGAAGACAGGAAAAAGCAAACCAAGGTTCAGCAGCACGCCTTTGAACACCGGCACGGCCAGAGATGTGCCGAGCGCGCCCTTGGTAAGATAGGCAATCCAAAACGCCGTCACCAGACCGATGCCGAGCTGCACCGCCAGCTTGCCTCGCGCAGAAACACCCTTGGTATTTCTGCGCGATAGCTTCAGGAAATCATCGGTAAACCCTACCGCACCATAACCAAGTGTGCAGAACAGCACCGCCCAGACATAGCCTGACCGAAGATCGGCCCAGAGCAAGGTAGAAACGCTCATCGCCGCAAGGATCAGAACGCCGCCCATCGTTGGCGTTCCCTTCTTTTCAATCAGATGCCGCTCCGGCCCGTCGAGACGGATGGGTTGCCCACTTCCTTGCACCGATTTCAGCCAGCGTATCACCCGCGGCCCCAGCCAGAAGCAGATGATGAGAGAGGTAAGGCATGCGGCACCAGAGCGAAACGTCAGATAACGGAACAGATTGAACAAGGAATATTTATCGGCGAAGCCGTGGAGCGTGTACAACATTACGGTTGTCCAGGCGTGGCTGAGTCGAGCGCCTGCACAATCAACCGCATCCGGCTGCCAAAACTACCTTTCACCAGAATCACATCACCTTCCTGAACAGCCTGCGCAATAATGGGCGCAAGAGCCGCGCTATGTTCGGCGTGCACGCCGCGGCTTGCCGAGGGAACAGCATCATACAAAAACTTCATCCAATCGCCACAGGTGTAGAGAATGTCGGCAGCATGACAAATATCGTCCGCTAATGATTCATGCTCGGCGCGGCTGTGATCACCAAGTTCCAGCATGTCGCCTAGAACTGCCACGTGCCGCCGTCCCTTGGTCAATCGCAGAACCGAAAGCGCGGCGCGAACGGAGGCCGCAGACGCATTGTAGCTTTCATCAATCAGCACTGCAGCGCCGCCCAGAATACTGCGCCTGGACCCGCGCCCACCAATGGCTGTGAAGCCACCAAGCGCCTTGGCGCCCGCCTGGATATCGGCACCGAGTGCCGAGGCCGCGGTCAGCGCCGCCAGCGCATTCATCACCATATGCAGCCCGGGTGCCCCCACCCGAAACGATAGGTTTTTCCCGCCGATCTCTGCCGTCACGTCGCTGCCATCCGCGTCGGCTTGCAAACTCAGAATGGCGTTGCTGCCGAACGTTACGACATGCTTCTCGCCGGCCGCCCGCATCAACGCAGGCAACATGGCGCAATCCCCCGGCAGAACCAGGCTACCGCCCTGCAGAACACCTTGCGCAATGCTCGCTTTTTCTGCGGCAATGGCTGCCAGGCTGCCCATATGGCCGATATGCGTCGCCTCCACATTTGTGATCACCGCAACATCCGGCGCGGCCAACTGAGCAAGCGGGGCGATTTCGCCCGGATGGTTCATCCCGATTTCGACAATTGCAAAATCAAACTCTTCCGGCGTGCGGGCCAGGGTTAGCGGCACACCCCAGTGATTGTTATAGCTCGCCACGGCCGCATGTGTGGCCCCGGTCTGCGCCAGCACAAGCCGCAGCATTTCCTTAGTCGTCGTCTTGCCAACGCTGCCGGTGATGGCAGCGACGGCGCCGGTAAAACGTTCACGGGCATAGGAACCAAGTGCCGTCAGCCCGGCCAGCGTATCCCCTACCACAACCAGCGGCGCATCATCTGGCAGACCGTGCTGGTGGTGAACCAGCGCACCGGCGGCACCATGCGCCAAGGCCGCCGCCACATGGTCGTGGCCATCGCCGGTTTCGGTTGCCAAAGCGACAAACAAATCCCCAGGCTGAATCGTGCGCGTATCGATGGAAACGCCGGTGGCGTGAAACGGGCGCGTCATCGAGCCGCCGAGCGCGTGTTGCAGCGCTTCGGCGGTGAACAAAACGCTCATGCCGCACCGGCAAAGCGGCGAATCATCGCGGCATCATCGAAGGGAAGCGTTTGCGTACCAATTGTCTGGCCCTGTTCGTGGCCCTTGCCGGCTACAACCAGCACATCGCCAGCACGAAGCTCCGCCAGGCCCGCCTCGATCGCCTTGGCGCGATCGCCAATCTCTATCGCGCCCCGGCAGGCTTGCAATATGCCGCTGCGTATGGAAGCCGGGTTCTCGGAACGTGGATTGTCGTCCGTAACAATTGCAAGATCTGCATTCTTTAGAACTTCCTGGCCCATAAGCGGCCGTTTGCCGGCGTCCCGATCACCGCCGGCGCCAAATACACACACAATCCGATGTGTGCCGGCATGGGGCCGCAGCGCCGTCAGAACCCTATTCAGCGCGTCTGGTGTGTGGGCGTAATCGACATAGGCAGCAGCGCCATTCGGCAAGGTTGCCGCCAGCTCCATCCGGCCGCGCACGCCACGCAACTTCGCCAGATCATCCAAAGCGTTCGCCGCGCCGGTTCTTTGCGCAAGACATGCCGCCATCAGTGCATTATCCGCCTGAAACCGGCCAGGCAGTGCCGTTTCTATGTCGCGCGCTGCGCCTTCAGCCTCGATGCGCAGAACCTGGCCGTGCGGCAGCGGCGTCGCACGCACCAGCCGCAGGGTTTCACCCGCCTCGCCAACGGTGCAAAAGGCAAGGTGGCGGCGCGCAGCAAGCGCCCGCAGGGCAGAAAGCGTCGGCTCCTCCATATCCGCGTTCACAACCGCAAGCGCATTTGGCGGCAACACGTCTTCAAACAATCGCAGCTTGGCCGCGCGATACGCCTCCACGCTGCCGTGATAATCCAGATGGTCGCGCGTCAGATTGCTGAATCCGGCCGCAACCAGACGAGCACCATCCAGACGGAATTGATCGAGGCCGTGGCTCGATGCTTCCATAGCCACGCGTTGCACGCCATCGCCAGCCAATGTGGCGAGAACACTGGCAAGCTCTACCGGATCGGGCGTTGTCAGCCCTGAACCCCCCACCTGCCCCGGTGCGATCAGACCCAACGTGCCAAGGCTTGCCGCGCGAAGACCGGCAAGCGCCCATAATTGGCGGAGAAAATCCACCGTGCTGGTCTTGCCATTTGTTCCTGTTATGGCAACGACTTTTTCCGGTTGCCTGCCGGCAAATGCCGCCGCCATCCGCGCCAGGGCCCGGCGTGGCTCTGCATCGGTGATCAGCGGGCGAAGCGCCACCCCGGCCGGCCACGTCATGCCGGTTGGCGCCAGCACAGCCGCCGCGCCGCGCTTTACCGCCTCGCCGATAAAGCCGCGCCCATCCGCACGACTGCCCGGAATGGCCACAAACAGGCTGCCGGGCTGCACTTTTCGGCTATCCGCGGTTACGCCGGTAATCGCCAACGCACTGTACCACGGGTCTACCCCCCGCACGCCGGCGCGGATGGCAAGGTCAGCGAGTGAGTGCAGCTTCGTCATCACTGGGTGCGCGCACGTGAAGTGCGGCCTCATGACGCAGCGCCCAAAGATCGCGATGCGTCGGTATTGTCGGCAAGGAAACCGTAGCCGGCGCGGGCACCGCCGGCGGCGCCTCCAGCGGCGATCCGGTACCGGTGCGCTCGCCACTGCCCCGTGCGGGTTCCATCGGAATGGCCAGGCTCGCCTGCACGGTTTCTTCGTTCTGAATATCGGGGAACAGGCCAAGCATCGGCGCAATCCGAGCGATCACGCGCCCCGCACCAGGCGCGCTCACTGCCCCCGCTGTTGCATAACCACCGGTTTCCTTGTTGCCGACCGGTTCGTCGAGCATGAAATACACCGCGTAGCGCGGCGCGTTCATTGGAAACACACTCATGAACGCGCTGACATTGGCGTGTTTCTTATAGCCATGCGCACCCACTTTTTCCGCCGTGCCGGTTTTGCCGCCGACGAAATACCCTTCTATGTCGGCCGGCTTGCCGTAGCCGTCGGTCACCACAAGCCGCATCAGTTTTCGGATGGTGTCGGAGGTTGAAAGGTTCATGATCCGGCGGCCTTCCGGCAGCGGGTCGGCAGGATCATGCGCCAGAACCGTGGGCTGCAGCACGATGCCGCCATTCGCCAGCGCCGCCGTACCACGCACCACATGTAGCGGCGATACGGCTATGCCATGGCCGAACCCCACCGTCATGGTCGTCGCCTCCTTCCAGTTGCTGCGCGGCGGGACGATCGGAAAGCCTGCCTCAGGCAACTCGATACCGACTTTCTTGAACATCCCCATGGCTTGCAGCCATGTTTGCTGGCGTTGCGCCCCAACCGTCAGCGCAATATGCGCGGCACCAAGATTGGAGGAGTAGGCAAGAACTTCCGGAAGAAACAGCATCCGGTGCTTGCCTTTATAGTCGGTTATGGTGAACCGGCCAATGCGGATATTATGGGCCGCATCGAACTCATCCCAGATATGAGCAGCACCAAAATCCAGCGCCATAGCAGCCGTTTGCAGCTTGAAGGTGCTGCCTGGCTCGAACATTCCGGTCACCGCGCGATTGAACCGGTCATCCGGCGGCGTCTCGCCGAACAGATTTGCATCGTAATCAGGTAGGCTCACCATGGCGATCACTTCGCCGGTACGCACATCCATCACAATGCCGCAGGCGCCGATAGCCTGAAACTCCTCCTTCGATTTCTCCAGCTCATCGCGCATAACGCCTTGCACGCGCACATCGATGGAGAGCCGAAGCGGCGACGAATCCGACGACAAGCGCTTGTCGAACGCACGCTCAACCCCGGCGACGCCGTGGCTATCCACATCCACACCGCCGAGCACCTGCGCCGCCACCCGCCCTAAGGGATAGCGGCGCTTCTCGCCGGCCTGGAAATAGATGCCGGGAATCCCAAGCGCGTTTATCGCCAATTCCTCACTAGGCGTGATCTGGCGCTCCAGATAGACAAACTGCTTTGCCGAGGCCAGGCGCGCAGCAGCCTGTTTTTCGTCCAGCCGCGGCAGAACAGCTTTCAGCTTATGGGCCGCCTCCGCGGTATCAATCATTTCGCGCGGGTTGGCATAGATCGCCGCCGTAGGCAGAGAAATCGCCAATATCTCGCCATTGCGGTCGAGAATCGTGGCCCGCGGCCGGTGCGCGTCGGCGGTCAGGGGTTCAGAGTCGGGCGTGTCGGGGCCTGGGTCCTGCGGCACCAGCGGGCGCATTTCAGCCTTGGTCGGCGCCATCGGAAAGATCACCGTGGCTGCCGTCAGTTTCGCCGCCACTGCGCCGAACAGCAGCGCAAAGCCAAGCGCGGCGACCACCAGGCGCCCGCGCGTGCGATCCAGCGCCGCGCGGCGCGCCAAGTCCGGGGCGGTAATGCGCACCGTCTCCATGCGCGGCACGGCGGCGCCGCTCTCCGGCGCGCCGCGCATACGGGCGGCCTCGGTGAAACGTCGCCGGGCCGGCGGCGGCGCGTCAGGCGGGGGTGGGGTGCCCGTCATTGCTCTCCGGCGCCGTAGGGCGTCGGCGGCGGCAGGGTGGCGCGGCCACCGAGAGCGGAAGGCACGAAAGGCGTCGCGTAGCGCGGCACGGCGGCAACCACCGTCGGCCGAGCCGATTGTGGCCGCATCGGCCGAGCCAGGGCACTGTAAACGCTCGCACCCATTGGCTGCGGTGCCGCCAGCGGCAGCGGCGCACCATGCGCCAGCATGCCATCATGTGGCGTTGCATATTGGTGATCGGCCAGCAGCACGTGATGCGACGGGTGGGTGGCTTTGGGGTCAATGCGGGCGATCTGTTTCGGTGGCGCGGCCGGCTCCGTAGCAAGTTGTTTCGCCGGCAAGGGATCGGTCTGCACGGCTGGCGCGGCTGGGTCGCCGGCAACCGGCATGGCCGAATCCGGCGCCGGTGCCGCGCTATCCTGGTTGTCATCCGGATTGGCACTGGCGTTGCCCGCTTCCGTGGGCGCAATCGGCGCGGGCAGATGGCTGGGCAGGTCCGCCAGTTGCACGAACTGTGTCGGCGCCATCGGCTTAAGAGCCAGGTACTTGTCGGACATATCTTGCAGGCGGCCTGGCTCATTCAGCAGCGCCCACTCGGCGCGCAACAGCCCGGTGCGGGCCCGGGCCGCTTCAGTTTGATGAATGATCTGCGAGATCTCACGGTCCAGCATCGTCGTGCGATGCTTCTCCGAATACAGATAACCCCCGGAGCCACAGGCGGCGGCAAGGCAGAGGCAGGTGAAGGGGCGGATCATGGGCGGACCTCAGGCTCGGGGGTCAGGCGTTGCATCGCCCGGAGGCGTGCGCTGCGGGCACGCGGGTTTCGCACGATTTCGCTTTCCAGCGGACGAACGGCGCGCGCGGTCAGCAGTCTGAACCCGGCCGCGTCGGGCGCCGCGAGGCCGCGGGGGTCATGGCGCGACACCCCCGGCGCCCTGCCGCTGGCGTCGGCAAAGAACCGCTTCACCAGCCTGTCTTCAAGGGAATGGAAAGATACAACCACCAGCCGCCCCCCCGGTGCCAACAAAGTGGTTGCGGCTTTCAGCGCCCGCTCAATCTCGCCAAGCTCGTCGTTCACGCGGATGCGAAGGGCCTGGAAACTGCGGGTTGCCGGATGGATGCCATCACGCGCATGCGGCATAACGGCGCGGATGAGCGATGCCAGCCGGTCGGTGGTGGTGATCGGCGATTCTGAGCGGGCAGCGACGATGGCGCGGGCGATCCGGCGGGAAAGGCGCTCCTCGCCGAACTGATACAGCGTGTCCGCCAGCTCCGCTTCCGGCAGGGTGGCCACCAGGTCGGCCGCGGAAACCCCGCTGCGGCTCATCCGCATGTCCAGCGGGCCGTCGCCCCTGAAGGAGAAGCCACGGGAAAAATCGTCGATCTGGAAGGAGGATAATCCGAGATCGAGCACAATGCCGTCCAGTGCTGCAACCCCGGCATCGTTCAGCAGGGTCAGCATGTTGCCGAAACTGCCTTCGATCAGGTGCAGCCTCCCCGGGTAAGCGGCGGCCAGCGCAGCACCACGGGCAATGGCCTCCGGATCGCGGTCGATCGCCCATAACGTGCAGCCGCTCTGGTCCAGAATGGCGCGCGCATAGCCGCCGCCCCCGAACGTTCCGTCCAGGTAGGTTTCATCCGCCCGAGGTGCCAGGTGTTCCAGAACTTCAGAGAGCATGACGGGAATATGACTCATGCCGATGCCTCCGTGGGCAGCGCCGGAGCCGGCGTAACCGTTCGTAGCGTCAGCCGCTTCTGGCGCGCCCTGTCACGGGCCACCGCGCGCGCCGCCGCCGCCGCCGCCGGCTCCCAGATCTGAAAAATGCGGCCCAGTCCCATGAAGAACACGGACTCTTTCAAGCCGGCATGCTTCACCAGTTCATCAGGAAGGGCAATACGGCCCTCCTTGTCCGGATCGAAATGCTCGGCGTCCGGGTAGAGCGCCATGGCGAGATCGTCATGGTCGTCATCGAACACGTCCATCTTGTCCAGAGGTGGGGCCAGTTCCTCGAAGTAGCGGGCCGGCCAGCATTCGATACAGGGGTATTTGTGAGAGCTGCGCAGCACAAGCGGGGGCGCCCCCTCCAGCACCAGCGTGCGCAGGGTCGCGCGATAGGAGGCGGGGATAGAGACCCTGCCTTTCGCATCAATCCTGTTCGTATGGGTGCCCAAAAAGTGAGTCATCCGCCCCGGTTTTACCCTCGCCCCACAACCCCGCCCAATTCCTGCGCGGCGCTGTGGATGAGCGTCCGTGCGTGGGTGGGCATGGGATATCATGGGCTGGCATGGACGTCAAAGAGAATGCAGCTCCACAGCAAAGTTAATCCGGCATAAAGACTTTTAAAATCAATGTTTTGTTGATTCGGTATGAGGATCACACCGCTTCCCTTTGAGCTCAAATAATATTCCTGATTTGTTCGCGAAGTGCCTGTGGATAAGTCTGGGGTTTAATTTTTGGTCTACGCCCAACCGGGTTGCCGCTTGGTCGGGGATAAATTGCCAGACGGCCTGTAAGCCGGGTTCTGTCCCCACCTTTCGGCGATGGACGACCATTCCTCTGCGACGCGCGTTACCGCGCGCCTGACGCGACCAACCCGGGCGGCGGAGCGGAAATGCCCCTGAACGCGCCTTTGGCGCGTCCGGCCGCCCCTATTCGGTCTTGCTCCCGGTGGGGTTTACCCTGCCGCCCCTGTCACCAGGGGCGCGGTGCGCTCTTACCGCACCGTTTCACCCTTACCCATGGCCTATAGTTGCCCATAAGCGGCCGGGCGGTTTGTTTTCTGTGGCACTTTCCCTGGGGTCGCCCCCGCCGGCCGTTAGCCGGCACCGTATTCCCGTGGAGCCCGGACTTTCCTCCACCGCCCTTGCGGGCAGCAGCGGTCGTCCAGCCGTCTGGCGTGTGGGTGATGGCTGGAGGTGGGCGGGAACGCAAGCGGTTTCAGGTTTTTGGTGGACATGTTTCTGGTGGCAGACGCCGGGCCTTTATGCGCAAGGTCGGCTGCGATTTAGGGGCAGCTCACATGAGACTCGCATACCCCGTTGCGGTTTTGGCGATGCTGCTGGCGCACGCCGCGGCGTGGCCAGAAATTGCGTTGGCATCAAAAGCTACGACGCAGAAACGGGTGAGAACGCACGTGCCTGCAAAACCGCGCTTTCAAGTGACCACGTGGGACTCTCTCGCGGACAAGACGCCAGGCACCACGCGCGGGGGGCTGGCCTTGGACATGACCGCGGCAACAACGCGGGATGTTGTTGAAGAAATGACGGTTTACGGCAGGCGTCGAGGCTCTGTAGGTAGCGTGCCGGATGGCCAGGATATGCCCACCGGGCTTGGTCCCATTATGTTGAGCGGAACGACAGATTCCAGACAGTCCGGCTTCTCCGGCATGACTGTTACAGCAGCGGTGCCGATTGCGAGCGTGCCAGGGCTGGATGCGGTCCTCAACCTATCGGGCGGACATGATGCCTTGAGTGCAACGACGACGAAGGCGGCAGCCGCTGCCACTATGGGCGTTAAGCTGGCTTTCTAGGCAAGGTCGCTGCTGCCCCTGCAGCCAGGCATCTCATCACCGTCACGTGGGGCCTTGCCGCCATCACGCTGCATAAGCCGATCAAACGCCGCCCAATCCGCCCGGCCGCGCCGCTCGGCAAAATAGCTGGCGGCGCGCATGGCGGAGATTTTCTCCGCGACCGCGCTTGCCACGAACTGGCTAAGGCTCATTCCATCCGCCGCAGCCAGCCTGTCGGCTTCGGCCTTGGTGGCGACCGGAAGCCGGAGCGTGCAGGTTGAGGTTTTCGTCGTCATGGCATTTTCTGTTGTTTAACCGGCAAGGTTTACGGCCCCTCACTCCGTCACAAAAAACGCCTGTGCCGCATAGGCTGAACACGGGGCATCTGGCGGAAAATTGGATACACCCACCTGAAATGCCCCAGCGCTCGCCACATCGGCAGCCGTCAGGGGCACCGTTATCTGCTTGGCACTGACATAGGTGGATTGCCGATAGACATTGTTCACGAACACGATGCTGGACGTCGTAAAACCAGTGCCCAGAATGGCCACCGTGCCGCCGGCGCTACCGGCCGCCATCATCGCCGGCTTCAGGCTCGTCACCGCAAGCGGCGTTACGCTCGTATCATAATTCGCCACCGCCAGCTCTTCATCGGTCACACTCAGGCTCTGCGCAGAACGCCGGCCGCTCGCATCATATAACCAGCCTGTCAGCGTCCAGCCCGAGGCGACCGTGGGTTTAAGCTTCACCACCTTGCCGGCTGTATAAAACCCATCGGGCGACGCAGGCGTGATGGCCACGCCCGCCGCGCAATCCGGCTGCGCATAAGCGATCGGCACATATTGCGCGGTAAAATCGGCGGTTATCGTGGAGGCACCGGAAGGCACCTTGATGGTGTGGCTGATCGCGCCATGCGGGGTCCAGGACACGAAATTGAACCTTGTATTCACGCTAAAAGGCTGTTCGGGGGTCCAGGCGGCAATGCTATGCTTCGAGTTTGGCGTCCATCCAGTATAATCGTCGGCGTTGAAATTCGCCGGGCCATAGTAAAAGCCATTATTATCGACCTGAAACCCAAGCCCAGGCGGTGTGGTGGTAATGGTGGTGATGGGTTTGGTGGTCATGTCGGCCACCACCGCCATCGGCGCGCCCAGATCGGGCACATTGGCCGATTTCGGGTTTGCGCCCCATGACGTATTATAGTTGCTTACGTAAAGCCAATCGCCCCCCGCCCATTGCAGAAAATTGTAGCCGGCGGAAGGCGAAGGCGTGAGCGATACCACCTGGCGGGCGACGAAATACTGGCCGCTCAGCCCCGTATAGCTCAGCGGCGCCGGCGCGACGGACACGCTGCCCCCATGAGCGGGCGAGGCCACGGCTGTATACGCCGACAACCCGACGAAATTGGCGGTATATACAGTGACCGCCGGCGATGTTTTCGGCTGCGCCAGAGTTTTGTTTCCGGCTTTGACGGTGACGCTGTGGCTCGCCGCGGTGCTATCGTTCCAGCGGCCATAGGTATAGGCGTAGGTAACGCCGCCGGACGTTACCGTCTGCCCGGCCGCCGGCACAGCGAGTGTGTGGGTGGAACCGATCCGCCAGTTATAGGTCTGCGGCGTTGTCACATTAACGCCATCCACCACCACCGTCAGGCCCGCCGGATTGCTGGTGACAGTCACTGTCTTTGGCGCGGCGCCATAGAGCCGCTTCACCCCGTCGATATCCGCCGCCGTGTAGCCGACGGTGTTTGAGAGAGCGATACCTGGGGGGATCGACTCCAGCGTGGGCCCGCCATT
>Ga0116229_10000678_pt1 | contig 48080 bp, 30 predicted proteins | sample S1TSphgellanicum_3_FD_87313 | JGI IMG/M metagenome (GOLD analysis project Ga0116229, IMG submission 87313) | Host-associated microbial communities from peat moss isolated from Minnesota, USA - S1T2_Fc - Sphagnum magellanicum MG | ecosystem: Host-associated > Plants > Peat moss > Unclassified... | reverse complement strand
GCACATTTTAAATTTATAGGTGAGTAGGTCAGTGGGGGACAGTGGGGGGGTAGTAGGTGGGTGGGTGGGAAAAGTTTCAAAATAAAAAAAAACAAAAACAAAAACCGGTTGGGGGGCGGGGAGAAAATAAAGTTCCAAAAAAAAAAACAGAGATCAGGGGGAAAAAAAACTGGGAAGGGCGCGGGGAGAAAATAAAGTTGCAAAAAAAACTGAGATCAGGGCTGAGAAAGGGCAAACAAAAAAAGTCAACCTGGGATGGCACAGGGATAGAAAAGAGAATCCTATCAGTGCACCATACATCCACGTTGGTGCACTGGTGGGTGCTGGTTCACTTTGGCCATCAGTTCTTAGATTTTCTTAGAACCCTGATTCTACATCAGAACAGGTTATTTTGAGAAATTTTAACCATGACTATATATCTATCTTATAGAACCGCCTTATTGCCGCCAGATTTCTAGTGCCATTCTAATAACTGCCAACACTGGTCTTCTCCTGCCACACAAAAATTACTGGAAGGGCAGCTCCCTGTTGTTTCAAGATTAACAACATAAGAATCTCAAGAATTATGCCATAATAACAACATGCAATTCAAGAGATTCTTGATATTTAGATCCAAATTGTAGATCTAGCTTCTAATTGTAAGATTTGAACTTTCTAGTTTTGTTCTCATTTCTTAGAAATATTAGAAACATCAGAATTGAGACTGCTGGAGTCTGGACGTCTGAACCCCATTGTTTTCAATGATTAATGGTTTTCACAAGCATTGCCATACATTGATGGCAGGTACAATATCTTCACTCTCATTGAAAATTAGAAATTTTAGAATTGAGGCTGTTGGAGTCTGATCTCTAGAGTCTGAACCCCATTTTTTCTGAAAATAATTGCTACACAGAAATTTCCCATCATTGGCGACAGGTACAATAGCTTACCTCTCAGTGAGATTGATGTGAGTTTGAAAAGAAATAAAATAAAAGTCCATGCTAACGCACACTGTCCTCAGAAACAGTACTCACAACATCATTCCATACAAGGACAAATCATACCTTTTTATTGGTATTGTATGCACTTCAAGTGGTCTATGATTTAAGTTTTCACATTGTCAATTGGTGTTCACATTTACAACAGAAAAACCACCCAATATTTTCCACTTGGCAATAATATCTTTGTTCTAATGCTCGTTTTTTTTATAGTTATCTTATCCCATCAATACCAAGTTTCTTGAAGTCATAATGTCATTTCATATTGAAGTTTTGATAATTGTATTCAACCCTCTTTTTTTCCCAATGTATTTCATAGACTTTGACCCAATGCTTGATTGACTGTGTATTATTTGTCCATTAGTTTGAGAATGGCATGTAAAACTCCAAGATTGAGTTAAGTTTTTAGTTATATCAGAATTCAAATGTCAGGCTTTCATCTGATGTTATTGTTGCCGTTTCCAAATTTGACTTTTCCAACAATAAGAATGCATTGTAGTAAAAGGCTACAGACATTTGGCCTTTTAATCCTTCAATGGATTTGACAACTTGGACATCCCCTATTTTGTGGGGTCACATGCAACAATATTTTAGTATACATATACTTATTTAGCAAACACTTTTTTTGTCTTGTCCAAGAGAATTATATGTGGCCTTTAGTTGATTGAAAGACTACCAAAAGTACGGTGATTGGTGATATATAGAATGGTTTCAATTTTAATTATGTGATTGGAAAATTATGTAAACTTGTTACGTCATTATTCAGGGTAAGTAGTATGGATTGGTGGGCCTCTACATTACTAAAGGCCCACCAATCTGGAGAGGAAGTGAAAGTGCAGAAGGAGAGGACTTAAGTACAAGTTGAATTGTTACAAAAATGACGTTTAAGATTAGGGAGTGATAGCACAAGGGGATCCTAACTCAACTACCATTTGCTTGCAACAAGCCAGCACGTCACAACTCCACTACAAGCATGATGTTGAATATTAGGGACTGACAGCCCAAGGGATCCTAACTCAACTACCAATTGCTTAAAACAAGCGAGCACGTCACAACTCAACAACAGGAATGGAAGGTGAGTCCTGGAGCAGGACATTTATACTCCTCGCATTGAACTTTGCAAGCTTGTTGCTTTGTGCCTTGCATGTTTCATGTTCTAAATTGTGCAGTTCATGTTCTGATGTTCTGCATAGAACAAATAAAACATGTTTTGCAAGCCCAAGGGGATCCTAACTCAATTATTAATTGCTTACAACAAGTCAACAAGTTGCAACTCAACAATGGGAATGGGAGGTTGGTCCTATAGCAAGACACTATACTCAAGTCACAACTTAACAACGAGAATGGGAGGTTGGTCCTATAGCAAGACATTATACTCCCCCATCAAACTTTACAGGCTTGTTGTTTTGTGCCCTACATGGTTCATGTTTTGAAATTACAAGTTCTGTGAGCTATTCTTGAGATTTGAACTCACTACCACAGAATGTAAGAACTTACACTAGCTCACTTCGCTGCTCTTGAAATGAACTGGACTGGGTTTTCCATTTAATTTCCAACTCAAACCCTAAAGTTGACCTGAGTAGCAGAACTTTTTCTGACACCCCCACCGCCCACCCAAACCAACAGTAGAAATAGAAAAATCTTTGCTTCAAATAAAGAAAGCGTTATGATGGATGTTTTGTGCAATGTCCAATCAATTTTAGGATGAATTGGAGACTTGTAGAGAGACATGTGAAAAGCTGTGGAGGGTATAAATCTCTTGTGCTCCTCTTTCCTTTGGCGATTGAAAGTATTTGTGTGGCATTTTGGTCATTTAGATATTGGGAACAATGATGTTTTTTCTCAAATTAGGATTTATTTTGGATGTGATATATCTCTAATCCTCCATTATAGTGAAGGAAGAAATCCTTGTAGGGCACCTACTGTGGGCCATGGCTTTACCCTACCTTGCCTTGGATCATCAAAATGTATTTTAACATGGGCTCAAGTTGACAGAGGAAGCCACCATGACATATCTTATGATCAGGCCTTAACATAAAGTGGGCCCTTGATTAATTAATAAGGTATTAAGTGTTTTGACAACATGATTGTTTACTGGGCTATTTTTTGCCACGTTGACTTTTCTTATTTGCCAATTGGGTAAGTCCAAATCCACGTCACTAGTTTGCCAAGTTGGTAAGCTCTCCAATCCGCCAAATTGACAAGGTGAATATGACATGTATTTGAATTTTGCAGACCTATTGTCAACTTGCACAACTCAACTCCAACATCCAAAGATTTGTTGCCATCATTAAGAGTCAGAACCTCTTTCGTGTGCTCTAGGTATGCTTAAATCTTTGCAGAGAGGTGGATTTTACTAGTGTGTGGGTGGGTATTGCTTTTAAAAGATGTCTGTCGAATCCAATTTTCGAAACGGCTTTGAAATATTTGACCAGTTCTAAATTATTTTTTTTTAAATTTTAAAGACAGGAGCAGGTTATCAAAGTTTTTAAAAATTATTGACTGGTTCTCAAAGTGACGGTTCTCATAAATTTGAGAACAGTCGCTTTATCCAAGGCGATTCTCACAAGCCAGGTATGAGTTTTTCTTAAAAATCAAACCATGGTAACTGTGCAGGTGCCGGTTCACCTGGACCCTACTTGCAGTGGATTTTGTTTTTTCAATTTTGTCAATTAGGTGGATTGGTCATCATCCACAGGAGGAATGAGCCAAATTTTGCTAGATGTCAGACAATAAAGTAGATTTTTTTTAGATTCCTGCCTAGTTCTAATCACCAACAGAAACTTACTGTCTAAATTTGTTTACACGTGACTTTTTTTTCCCTCATAACAACCTTTGCACAATTTGCAATGGGTTTTTTCTTTGTTTGTCACAGTGCAGAAATTCATTAAAAAAATAAAATTAGTCTTGCAGATGAGAATATTTACTAACCATTCAAATTTAGTTACAAAAAATAATAATTCCCCTTTTATTCAAGAAGAAGAAACTCAAATCTAGTTCAATTGCCATGCTACCACACCCCTATGTTTTATTTAGCTGGTATGCCTTGCAAAAGATCCTTGTGCGTCACAATTTTTTTGGTTCAAAATTTAAGCACCTGATCTGGGGCTTCCTCTTTCACATTAGTAGCCTAGAACTAAGCTTGATACCCTGACCTTTCTTTCACCCTTTTACCCCATCTCAAGTATCAACATTTTGAATTTTGCAGAGCCGTTGTCTTTGGAGGGTGCCATCCCCAAATTAACTATTTCAGCTTTCCAGTATAACCTCAAGTTCACATGCCATTCAATTTGGAACAATGGGACCAGCAGCCACTAGTACACCATCCACTGGAAACTCATTATGACTATGTGGTGGGTGAACTCCGTTACCACCCATCCGGTAAACCCACCTCTTTCCTGGGCCCATCTCCAACCCAGGTAACTACTACTTGCCTATGTAAGTTGCGAACAGGCATACGGCATTAGTGGTTACTATGTAGGTAAGTAAATAGGTATGGCACTTGATGGCTACTAGGTAGGTAAATTGGTATATACCTATGAACTGTGATTAGCTATGGGACAGGAATGCAAAATAAAAGTGTTTACTTTCCACACGCCTTCCATCCTCCAAGGTGAGCTGGTGGATGCTGGTTCACTCTGGCATCCAATTTGTCCACGTGTCCACCCCAACTAAGCTTGACCATGGTCCATATGATGATAACTAATCTAGTCATAATGGGAATAAAATGTCTCAAATAGAGTTGTAATCCTTAATCAATAGAGAAATGACATGTTCACACCACAGATGACACCATTGGAGATCAACCCTATGCAATGCACAAAGAAGCCTGAAGCAATTAAAACATAAGACAAAATCAGTCCCCTCATGGGAATGACTTGCTAAATGTAGGGTTCCAAGTTCTAACTCAGTGAAATGATGACCTATGCAAGTCGTTAAAAACCTGGCAAGCTTTGCAGATGTCAGTTGCAATGCTTACATGATTTTGCCAGAGTAGAGTGTTCGACTAATTTTGGTGGGAAATTTGTTTAAACCTAATTATAAAAGCCCTTGAAGGATAGAGTTGGGATTTAGGTTAGTAGTCCACATCGTGGAAACAAGCCATGCACAAATTCTGCTTATGAAGATCCTGCAGGGCCTAAGGTTGCTGACATACAAGAAGCCATTCAATCAATGAATCAGTCATGTTTTAGTTGTCTACCAAAGTGGAAGAGGCACTATGGGACAAAAGAAATCAGAGGACTGAAAACCAAACAGCCAGCCCAGCCAGCTATGTACTTTGATGAGTCGGGAAACTGGCACAATAGTAATCCAACAGCTAATTCCACTATGGGTGTGCAACCGGTCTCAAATATTCCTGGACAACAAATACGTAGCCTGACGTACAATAACCTCCTGGCTGTGCACGTAATAATTTGCTCACAGTGTAACCACTGAGAACAAATTTCCAACCCATCAAATATATGTGCAAGTTATGGTAAAGCAACCACGCCAGAAGCTTCATGCGTTTGAGGTTTGAGCTCCTGTGAACTGAGGTGGTAGCCTGAGCGAACAGGGGCACAAACCTGTGAGTACTTCACCTTTCGTACAGAAATTTGAAATTCTTTGATAAAAGAAGGGTGTTACTCGACCATAACCCACTCTGCCGGCCTAGTGAATCCATCACACTCTGTGCACTTACTATATAGGGATGAAGCTCCATGCAATTTCATGAAAATAAGCAAATTTAGAATGCAAAATAAATTGTATAAAGTTTTTTTTGATCATACTATTCATACCTTGAGGCATGGATGAAGCTCTGGCACTGTCATGAACTAGGTACATGGGATTTGTGGATTGAAGTATCGATTTGATTTATGAAAAAAGTTGGACAGTGGTTGCAAGTGCAAATTGTTTTGTCTTTTTCAAGTCTTCTCAAAAGCCCCTCACATAAGTTCATTTTATCTCATTGCAGTGGCAAGCAGCCTCCACTTTCTTGGCCCATATTGCAAGTTGAAACACAGATTATAATTGGCTCGAATGGCCCCAAACTGCAATCCCAAGCTTATAATGGAGCTGACCCTCGCCCATTATTGGGAATTGCTACCGCATTTTATTTCATCTTCTTGGTATGCAATTGTCATTTAACTCCCAAAAACAACAGAACTGTTCTACAGTATTAACCTACTTCACACCAAGATGCAAGTGTGGTTCTTTACCAAAAGCCCTGCCTACTCAATAATTGTCACGTTGCAGTAGATTGGACTGCAGTTAAGACTCAACAGGTGTCAATCCATTATTTGACAATTTTATAATAGACCATGAAACTAGTTGATCTTGTATGTAGTTTTGCAAGCATTTCATTAGTTGCAAGCACCTTCTTGCTTCTGATATTGGACACTAATAAATTCCTTGCCTGTCATGTGCATTTTTGGCATTGCATGCACTTTTGCAAGCATTTCATTAGTTGCAAGCACCTTCTGCAGGTGCTTTTGATATTAGTGTCAAATTCCTCGTCTCTCATGTGCATTTTGGCATTGATGAAGGGGGGCGGGCTAGAGAAAATGAGAAGAGGCCTGGTGAGGAGGGGAAAGGATTTGACAACTTCCTTTTATGTTATAATACATCACCATAGTCCATTATCATTTTACACTACACTTAATAGTCTGAGACCACACAAAATGATTGTTGAATTTTTCATGGGACATGCCCCCTCACTTTAGCCTGACAGGTTTAGAGATTCACAAGTGTACAAGTTGAAGTTGCTTGGATGGGTGGTCCAACGGGTTGTGCTAATGAAGGGGTATCTGATCATGTCTAAACTCCTCAAATTAAAATGCAGAGTCTGAAGATTGTGTTTGTGGGACAAATGTATTAAGTCACTCTTCTGAAACTTAGCCTTCTGGTGTTGGCCCAATGTCTACCAGACATTTTGGGGGAAAGATCATAAGTTGTCATCAAGCAGGAAGTAGACTATAAAATGTAATCCATAGTCAACTCATAAGGGGCTAGATATTCTAAGAAACGGCAAGTGTTGTGTCAGCTACCATTCAGAGTACTAGCTGCCTTGGATATCTAGTGCCTAGTCTACAATGACAAGGCATTGACTTTGTCTTTGGACAGTTAAGTAGTGGTCAATTGGTTGAAAATGTTTCAAACCTTCTTGTTGAATCTTTATAGAAGTCAATCCCATGGGTAGTGTAATGCCTTCTACTTGAACTTGAAACTTCCCTTTATATTGAAATTTTCAGGGCAAGGCATCTTACCATTCCCACAAGCTATTGTTGTGAAGCTCAAAAGCATGAAAATTGCATGGTTATGAGAGATTTAAGAGCTATATTGAGTGTGAACTTTTACACCAATTGTTGTTCTGGGGTCTGAAGACTAGATTCACCAAAAGCATTGCATTCCTTCCCAGCCAGGGTGAACCAGCATCTACACTGGTACCTTCACCTTTTTAAGTAAGGCCTCTTCAAGCTAATAATGAACTCAGGAAATGTTAAATTTGAACTGAGAGACCCATATGTACAATGTTTAGAAGCAACCCAAAAAAATTTGGGGTTTTTTCTATTGGACTAGTGTAAGTGCTGACTAACCCAAGGCATCCCCTACCCACTCAGCTACCTATCTTTGAAATATTTACCCTTTTGAGTGCATTTATCATGTATCCATATGATTAGGACATGTAGATGCACTTGGGCCCAGTGGACGTCAGGAATCCAGGGTTTCTTTGCAGTTCAGAGTACAGTTGGTATGATATATTGGACGGTTATATTAAAATGTACAGTCTTTGACTTGATTAATGTTCAGCCATAGTTTCTTTTCTCATGCATTAATGCATATTTCTGTTGGCCGGTGATAAGAACATCCTTCTACTTCTAGTAAAAGAAGAAGCCCCCAACCACCCCTGGGACCAGAATATGGATCACTCTGCATGTCATCTAAGGGAGCAACATTCACAACTCATGTCTATATATGATGATTCCTGATGCTTTGCAGTGTAACAAGAATGTGTATATATGATGATTCATGAGGCTTGTATGATGTAAGTAAAATTGAATATGACAAAAGGCTTACAATTTGGAGAAAAAATAACCTGGGAAGGATGTGACATCTTACAAACCTGCAAAATTAGGTGAAAGAAATTCTTGGCAATGGATGCATAGTAATAATATATTAGAAATGAACTTTCAAAAGGGACTCTCATTTGCCAAAAATTAAACACCTTAGTGTGCTTTTAACATCCAACATCTTTTACTCTTCTTCAATCTCTGAGTACTTTAATCTTTCCCAGAACATTATGCTCACCACTCCTTTGCACCTTATGTAATTCCACCATGTTTCCTCAATCTTATAGTTTTGATAATGGACCCGAATTGTCACTCAGTGGAACATAGCCTCCTTCTCCTAAATCTATACCCAATCTAATTAACAATGCTTGTGCATCAAATGTAAAGGTGTAGACACCTCCAATTCTTATTTATGTGTATCAAGTCTCTTCTTGAGTCATTTGACCTTGAGTAGATCATGAAGTTATCTAATTTACAATCTGACCCACCTTTGAAGAAGCAAAAGAATGAAATGAAAATAAACCAAAAAAATCTTGTGATAGTACAAAAAAGTTCCAAATTGAGTGGTTAGCCAAATTGCCATGGCAAAAGGTTTGGTGGCAAAGGGTGGGGTTTCACACTATGAGGTATATGGTAAATTTGTTATAAGAACAAGGAAAAAATTATGGGTTGCAAATGGGATACCTTAACAAAACATCAAGGCCATAGAATTGTAGTGTAAGACTCACCACATCTTGGGGTGAAGAAAGGGGGAAGATATATTGCTAAAGACTACACACAATTGAGGAACATGAAGTTGTATCACCAATGAAGGTTTAAATTAGCTTTAGAACAAGTACTATGCCTTGGTGGTGAGGCAAATTGAAAAGTGGTTTAAATGAAAAACTTGTTTTATATTCTTGCACATGGTCATCTAATGTTGCAATACAAGTTTTTGTTTCAATTGTTTGTGAGCTTACAAGTCTTAAACAATTCAACCATGCACTAATGTAATGGAATTTCTTGGATCCTTGTTGAATTTATTTATAGTCAAATACAAGTTCCCACTATTGCAACCCTCCTTGAGGAATTCAATTCATTACTTGTTCATGCAATAAGGTTACAACAATTGATAATGGTTTTTGGATTTGGGTTTATGCCTACATGGTTGTTGATGGCTGAACTAAATGGCCTATTCTTGTTTGTGTTGATAGAATTTTTGATGGAGATCTAATAGTCATGAATGTTTTGTTGAAACATGGGGCGTTAAACCAAGGAATATTTCTCCAAAAGTTATTATGTTTTGGAGTAGATGGAGTGAATGTCTTTCAAAGCAAAGAATAGGAATGACAAAGCAAATCAAAGATTCATGGCCATCCTTTTCAATGGGTGTCTATTGTGTTTTATAAGACTAATTTGGCAATTTAATCAATCTTCTCATTACAAGGATTGAGGTGTTCATAATGAACATGTATGATTATTTCATCCATTCACCGAAACAATATTTAAAGTTTTCAAAACTAGTTCAAGTCATGGAGATGAATGGGAACATTTTATTTTTTAAATGTGAACACTAGATAGATGTCTATGTAGGAACCTCTAAAAAGGATTATCATGACAAAATCCCATCCTTTGCCTGCAATGGTGCAAGTTGATTTTAATTCTACCCAAATGGCAAAGGTTAGGCCTACAATGTCATAGTGTTTTTAGTCTTTTTGTGTTTAAACTTTGCATCAAATTTGATAAAAAAATTAATATTAGGTTATGATTCTTTATGATGTTTGTGGTAGGCAAACTTGAACATACACTTGTTGTGGCTTTGCATGTGTTTTGCCATTGATGGACACCATGCAATCACTCCTAAAAGGGATATTTTCATCTGTGACTTCACTGTTACAATGAAAGTCTACCAAGGTAAGTTATATACTTTGTATTGTGACAACAAGTCTTCTTTCAATTGTGATGAATTATAGTTTTTTTAAAGGTTGTTACATGGTGATCACATATAGATCCACACAAAATAGATGATAAACTACAACATTGATTCAATTGAATGTTTTGCAAATTTGTTTTGAATGGTGAAAAGACATGGGTACATTGGGGTACAATTTGCTCAAATACATAAATGGCCTTCGCACATGCATTGCAACTAGTGAAAGTTGAAGCAATTTAATAAGTTGTTCACTCCCTTTGAATTTTGTATTTGAAATGAAATTTATATTCCATTTGGCATTGTTCATGGGTGTGGCAAAGACCTATCCTAAGTTTCTAATTTTGTAGTACCGTCCAAATTTTGTAAAGTTAGTTTAAAGAGTAGATTCATAGATGTTCATTAAGTAAGTCATGCCAAGCTCCAAACTTGCAAAGGTAGTGCTACAACAAGAAATAAGCAAAGTTACACCAAGTTTTGATATCATAATTCACTTGGCTAATTATTAGTGCTAAATGTTATTTTGAATTTGTGTTTACTTTAATTTTTATCCATAGCTACCTAAAACAACATCCATATGGCAAAGTCTATAATCTCAACACTCCTAATTCCCATATCTTCAAAAAAACAAATGTGAAATTAGTTTGCAAGACTCAAGGTGCTTAAGTTATGGTATATTATGTCGCAACCCCACTTTGGGGCTAAGTGTGAGAATGCAACTCACACTCCCAAAAGTGGGAAAATGGAGTTCTTCAGGACTCCCGAAAATTCAGAAGACAATTTGAGGGGTCAAATCTCCTCGCCTTGTTGCGTTCTTTATATCAATGAAAAGATCTTGAAGCATAGATGTCCAAAATGGCCTCGCATTGCCCATTTGGACATCTGCAGCCCAAGTTATGGGCAAAAGAAGGGCTGAAAGTCAAATTGTCAGTTTGACTCCCGACCACTAAAAGTCGGGAATCGACCTCTTCCCGACGTCGCCTCAAAGAGTGCAACACGACGTTGGAAAGCTCTCGATGAGAGTTACAACTTTGGTTTAGAGCTCGTCCTGATCCGAGTTTAGGGCGAGGAGCTACGGCCGTCCAAAGTCCCGAGACTCCAACCCGGGACAGTTTCGAGACTCCAACTTGGGAGTCCCGAGAAAAAGAGCCATTCAGATGTAGCCTCCACGGTGAGACGCAGAGAATATTATATGGGGGAAAGTGGTGGCTTCCCCCGAGTCCGAGCCGTGGTGAGTCAAGTAGTCCAAGTTGCCTGTGGCTTGTCCCAACACCCAAGGGTGTTCCCGAATGCTAACTAACCCTCTTGTGGTTGGTTTAGATGTTGATTCAAGCTTGATCGCCTAGTCCATCTTCCTAGTCTAATCTCGAGACTTTTAGCACGCCCCTCTACCCCTCTTTAGTGCTAGAAGTTGAGAGCGCCCCTCAAGTTCCAACTTTCCGCAACTCAACATAGTTGGACCCTCAAGTGGGTTCAACTCGGGACTTGGGAGTGCGTCATCTTATGCAAAAATCAACAATTCAATTTGGCATTGCTTATGAGGCATGTTGGTGGTGTTTGTTCAAGTGTGGCAAAAATGTGATTTGGTGTTCACTTGATTTGAACAAGTCCAATGTTTGGCCCAATGTGGTAGAAATAGGGGTTGCTTTTCATTTTTTGACAATGATGGTGTTTTTTGCTAGGTGGCAAAGGTGGCTAACTATTAAGGGACTGATTTTGGATGGATGTTTGATTTCCCAAACAATTAGTTCAAAATGCCATGGGGATTATTTATCCCCAATATTGGCCACAAATTAATGCAAAGATGACAAATTTTCCTAGGCATTTAGAGGTGCCAAAAGGCTTCTATTGTGTCCCACATCCATGTGCACAATCCAAAGATGACAAATATCCTCCTATTGTTCCTACGATTTTATCAAGGTGGGAGTTGGATGTTCAACATGGTTTATTCAAATTGATGATGGGTTGAAAGCATAATAATATACAAAAAACATAGTTAAAAAAGGATAGTCAAAAGATGGTTTGGTTTTTGCAACGATGCCAAGAAGTGAACATGTGAGCACGAACGTCAGCTTGTGAGCATAAACCTATGAATAGGAACAAATATATTTAATGATGGGGACAAAATATTGTTAAAATATCCTTATGCCACATAAGAATGATGTGGAAAATATTTTTCCACATGCACATGGATGAAAGTCAAAAAATGGATGAAATGTTTGGATGAAAGATTCATCATGTTGAAATGTATGGATGAAATTAATTCCAAAATAGTTATGTCAGATGAAAACCACATGTACATGGATGATAATTACAAAAAGCATGAAATACTTGGATGAACGTGGAGCACAAATGAATTTTTGGATGATAATTGAAAGTAAACGAATTGTTTGGATGAAAATTTTGGTTGGTTGAGTGTATGGATGAAAGTAATTCCAAAATAGTTATGACAAATGGAAATTACTGGATTCACAAAATTTTCATGTCTAACTTCATTTGGAAAAAAAGTTGTCAAAGGTGAAACTTGACAGAACTACATTACAATGTCAAAGGATGAAACAATAACTTGTGTAAGTTAAGTTAAGTCACACAATAAGTCAAAGGTGGATGTCCACATAATGATGGAATGGGAAAATGCTTAAAAAATTAATGAATAATGCACTACACATCATGCTAAAGAATATTTTTATTTCTACAACAAAATGCATTCCAAAAAAACAGAACCCATAACAATCTTATTTTAAACCTAAATCTAATGACATTACAATTTAATTTACATCCAGGATTTTGACATGATCTAATAATCTATGAACCTCATTCTAACTCCAGGATGGATAGTGTATGAATGGTTTTCTGACCCCAATGTACATGGCATATTGCAAAATGTAATACAAATGCTTACTGGCACCCACGGCCCCCACTTGCCAAGCGACCCAGACATCATGGAATAAAAATTCATGCAATTGCAAGCGGAGTAATCACTAATTGTTATTTCATATTGTTTAGAGTTGTTGAGCGGTCCTAAAAGGAGGCAGTAAATTTGTTCATATCTTGGAAGAATGTTTGAAGGAGTTAATAGTGTGGAACTTTAAGAGTTCGTCCCGCCTCCCATTTGTTTTTTTTACAGAATGGACAATTTGGATGTGCCAAGATGACGAATCTTCTTCCCATTCCTCATTTTGGGCCAAGCATCTAGATCCAATGGCTTATAAACATGGGCGAAAGGACTGTCGCTAAAGAAATTTTGAAGGGCACATGTGGAAGGCTAGTTCACAAGTGTAGAATTATTGTCTCTAACCCAATTGACAAAGGGACATCTTGGTTTCTCCAAAAGAAAGAAACCAACCTCCTCTAATGCCACCACCTCCATTTGACTAAGATTTGTCCCTACTTGCACACACCATAAAGAAGGCAAAGCTAGCCTATCAAGTGCATATTTCCTTTTTGTCCCTCCCGCACAACGCAAAAGGTCATCATGACAAAACCAAAACTTATGTAACTCAATTAATACACCTTTGGTTGCAAACTAGTAACCAACATAACAGGGAACTAGAATACCACAATCTATTTGTTTTGAAATGATTCTAGCTTTGTAATAGTATTTGACGTCTTTTTGCAACATTAAACATTGACTACTTGACTTCAGGGGACATTGTTCAATTTTCCAAATGCCATCCCCACATAGGGATTCAAAAAAATTCACACCATTGTAGGTGATAACAAGATTAGGGTCGTTGGTCTCCCCCACATCGACAATTGATGATTGGTTGATTGGAGTCGTTGCATTGGCCACTTTTAGATGAAAGAAGTTCACCTAATCATGCTGGTGTGAATTTGCTTCTAACCTAGGTGGAAGATCTTATGTTTAATTAATCCAAACACTTCCTCACCTTCTAAGTGTGGTATTCTAACAAAAAGACTAGAGCTCAAGGTGTAATTGGCAACTACAGCAACAACTTGGACTAGGTCCCTAGACTAACTAATCTTACGCAAGTGCAATTCATCCTTGTTTAGCTTAATCCTAGATGCACATCCTTGTAAAAATGCATAATACAATGAGGATTGCCTGAATGTTTGCACATAATCGTTGGATGTTGCAACAAAGAAACAAGTAACCATGTTGCGAGATTGTTGGAACCAAATGTTATGGACTATCTCGAATAAATTACAAGTCTGCATATTAGTTTCCTCCTCCAAAGAGAATTTCTACAAGCACATAAAAGGAATGAAGTTAGAATTCAAAAAGGACAGATGGAAAATAAAATTTGAACATAGTAATATGGAAGGACTTAGATCTAACATGAAGCCTCCCCATTGTCGCACACGAAAGTGCTAAAAGTTGAGCCAATTGTTGAGCTTGTGAATGGCACCCTACCACCAAGACCGAATGGTATCATATCAAAGGTTAGCTTCTTCCAAGGATGTGGTGTTTTTGAACTCATAATAAAAAGCTTTGTGTTGATCATGGAACTTTTGGTGCGATCAGTTGTTTGGTGTGACTATCCAAAGATTAAATCCAATGGAAAAAACAATTCCACTCTTTATCAACCATCTTCACCATAGGATCTCTAATCCCATAAACAATGAGAATATCATTCTAGTTTGCTTGCGCACCATCTACAATGAACCCCTTGAAAACAAATGTACCCAACCCTTTCTTCTCAACAACTGTGTTTAGCTTCCTCCATAAAATGCATTGAACTTCTGTGTCTTTGGATTATATGTCACAAACTGCAATCATCATGACCTTACAATAGACCAGGTTGTAAACATGACAAGCCATTGTCATCCATCCTTGAACACACTTTACATGATCAAACATCATCCACACATTTTACAAATCATCACCTAGTTGCATTCACCATACCAAATCAAATTTGGATGTAATTCCATCAATGGACATCTTGAACAAATAAACCTTATGCCCATATTGTTAACCAAGAAAACAACTATCCTTAATATAGTCATAACTAGATAACACCTTCAATTTTAGGATATAATCAATGGAGCCAAAATCACCAAGATGATGTTTTAGTGAAGTAATGAGATTGTGTATGCTAGGGGAACACAAAGGAGCAAACTTTAACAACATTTGATGTAATTTTTCACCTTTGAAAAGCTTCAGAAGACCTTCTCCATCCTCATTGAACGTGTGACAAAAAAAAAATGTCTTACTCGCAAACAAAGCAATGGCCAAAATGGTAGTAGTTGGCATATGACAAACCTCATTTGCAACCATGTTCTTCATCTCCCAAGGAAGGATTATCTACACTTGCCATCTGCAACTAAATGGGCATGGGTGCCCAAGTAGATCACAACTCTTGAAAGATTTAGAAACTTGTGAACAACATAATACATTATAGAATTACAAGTTTATGACATGTGGGGGAAGAATCGCAAAACTTACAATTGATGGTACAAATCAGGGATTTCATGAGACATTGCCCAAATATTGGAAGCTACAAACTATCCGCACTCCAAGAAACTTCATTGCATGTAGAAAAACATTAAAAGAAAGGACAAAAATCAGTTTGACAACACAAATGTCCAAGGCATTTTGTCATTCTAAAGCCCAATCCAAATAAATTTTTAAAATGTTATTGGTCTACAACTTGCACCAAACATGACCATCAAACTTTCTGTTCATACCTTGCAATTATCCGAATTGCCCCAATGGATATATGATGGATAAGAGGAAGTTCATATAATATCTCACCATCAAATTTAGTGGGAAAACAATTCATAAACTCAATTATGATGACCCTATAATCTTGGGACTTCAATTCAAAATAAGAGTGTAGAGACAAATGCATTACCTTCAACAAATAAACAATGCTAGAGAAAGCAACCACTTGTGGCACTTCCATCCATAGAGGTTGCACCTTGTAAGTTCGCAAATTCACAAACAACACTTCCATCCACAAAGGTTTTTTTTGTCAGCTTGCAAATTCACCAATGGTATTTCCATCCAAAGAGCCTACTCTTCATCAACTTGTTAATCAATGAAAACATGGATGACAACATCAAGAGGGGAAGGGCCATCTTCGTCAAAAGAATCACAAAGATTGACTCCACAATCGAAACATAAAACTTTGAGACATGAAAAACTGTAATGGGCTCTTCCTTCATTATGACACTTCTCATAGCAATGTTGGCCATTGATGTAACTATGCTTAGTGTTACAACAATATCTTGAAAATTATTAAGCACATTTTCATTGACAATCTAATACTTGTTGTTAGTGACAGTCCAAAACATCCCCCAAGGGTTCAGATTCGAGACCTGGTAAACAAAACTTAAAATGATGATATCGTCCCCATAAGAAACATCTTTAGAAATATGCAGAGATCCTTGTCGAAAAGCAAACATTGAATAAAGGATATTCTTAATCACTTGTATAATTCCAAAATTAGAAACCAAGATAGTAAGATTTAGCTTCCCCATAGCTTGGAAAGTAGTCATTGAAATTAAAAGAAAAGGCCATCAATGAAATAAATCTAACAACAATTTCACAAGTAGACAATAGAAAATGTCGATGTGTCAAAAACTCAATTTAAGGGAAAGATGAGAAACTGGAACTCAAGAATCCAATGCAAGAGACAAAAGTACATAAGCATACTATTAGTAAAATGCAAGGACAAATAACAATCTCCAATGAAAGAAAACAATGTGAATGGAATAAGGAGACATATATTAGCGAAATGCATGTATTTTTCCCTATGCATAAATTTGAATGATATAACTAATAATGCAACAACAAGAATAGAACTGGCAGCAAAAAGGGAAATGAAAGATACCAATACAAAACATACAACAAACCTAATATGAAAGCAAGGGCAAAATTAAAAAGTTACATAAATATGTGAGGAAAACAATGAACGTAACAACAACAATGAAACTAGAACATCAAGGGTGATGCAAATTTATGTGAGAACCTATATCTTGGAACAATACACTATCACTGATTAATCCATCCCCTGATAATCCCAATAATTAAACCATAATCATAAATTCGTGTTGGGAAATAAGAACGATCTAGAAAAAAGAAATTATAAAATCTTTGCTTAGAAGAACTCAAAACATTGACCCCAATTCAACAAGAAAATAAATGGTGGTGTGTATCTAGAATTGGTGGATGTAATCTTCAAAAAAATTCCAAATTATTAGACCTTTTATACATACCATACAATGGCCATTATAAACCAATGTCCCAAGCTAGAACCATGGTCGAATGGAATCATGTAATCTCATTGGTGAATGCATAGGAATGGTCCCAAGGTATTTGGACATAGTCCAGTACAAATTTGAATCAAATTAACAAGGAGCATAATTGGCATGAACTAGGGTTGGAAGCATGGAAAATTTACATTTATGCTAGATTACAAGCCAATTCATTTCGTATTATTGTTTATCATTTGCCCTTATATGGGGTTGCATGATTGAGTTGTGGACCATCGCATAATAGAGGATGAAGGCCAAAAATACCATAGATTGGATTATAACGAAGATTATAGCAATATGGGATGCCACATGCAGAAAATGTTAGATTCCTATTGGAACAAGAGTTAGTAGTTAAAAACACTTGATCATCTTAACAATGTAATATGACAAACTGTAATTGTTCACAACTATTATTTTAATGAGTTAGATGGAGTTGATTGATTTTTAGACTTTCGTTTTTATTATCCGAAGAATTTATTACCAAATGTCTGTCATGTAATTGAATGGTGGTGAAATAACACTAAATTGTCATAATCACAATAGGGGACACATTTTTTTGTAAGGACAATAACAAACTATCAATAGCTATTACCTAATACATTTAATGATTGGTATCAAACCCAACAAACACATTGAATAATGACTTGTTCTAACACACATAAAACTAGTTTGAATTGGTAATTGTTAGGTATACATTCCTTGAATGGTTATGGGTATAATGTAGGGACATAAAAAAAGACAAGAAATGATGACATCCTTCAGAGAAGAAAGTATAAAAGGCATAAAATGGATGTAAATGAAACATTTTTTAGATGTAAAGGGCTAGCAAACTTCTAACCATAGCCTAACACAAGAGTAGAAGAAGGCATGATAACAAGTGGACTCATATCAAAACGAAACAACAAGACCTAACAATGGCACCAAAGAAAACATGGAGACGCACCTTGTGAATTTGTAAACAAGAGGTGCTATGTTTTTTCTTTGAGTGGAATAAAGATGTGTTGTGTTGTATTTTAGTAACTTTCATACCTTCTAATACATTTTTTACACAATTGTGAAAGAAATAGAAGTATCAAGAAGAGGAAAGGAGCTTGGGGTCAAAACATGTAACTAGAAGCCAAAAAGGGCATCAAATGTGAGACATAATTAGTCAAAATCAAACATTTTATTTTATTACCATTTTAAAACCATAGTAATCATGGGAAGATAGTCCTTTTTCCCTCATATGAATGTTAAAGAACTTAGAGTAAAAATTCATTCGATCCAATTTTAAGTTTTGCTTTTAATTTAGGATGTTTGAAAATGTATGCCTATTGCGTTAGATGGAATCAATTTTGTAAAGGACTATCAAAGGGACTCATATAATCAAAGAATTTTCATTGAAAAAATATAGATGATAAGAAAATATTAGCTACATTCAAAAAAATTCATACTTTTGAAATTGTGGAATTCTAAGACTTTAAAAATTCAAAATATGTTTCAAAATTGCTTTAGAATTTTAGAACTTCAAAAGTCCTTTACCACATATAAATGGGTTATAATGTACATGATGTATGAAACAAAGTTATAGCTTAGAGTATAATAAAATTAAAAAATGTGAAAATTTAATTTTTGATGATGATTTAAAAAATTTATCATTTTTCAAGATGAAACATTGAATTTGTATGGAATCTACATTTTTTTTTTAATTCATATTTATTCAATAGTGAATTTTTTTTTTTTGATGCATTGGAAATCATTTAAATATTTTTAAAAACAAGTTACAAAAGTTTTCATTCAAAAATTCATTTGCATGTAAAAGTTTGTGGGGAAAACAGACATGCAATCCTTTTCCAAAGTAATCCCTTTGGCTCCTAATTACAGGTTTTGACCCCTTGATTTCTCGCAAAGGAAGGAGGAATCATTAGAGGTAATATTTTCTACTTTATAGGCCCAAATGCATTGCAATGTGAATGAAAATACATTAACTATCGTAACGCTAGCCTTGGGCTTGCGACCAAAGCAACGGCTTGCAAAGTTGTGGGCCAAGAGTGAGCCTGGTAGTCACATTTTATACTCCCAGTAATGCAAAAGAGTGTGAGAGAATGAACCCCCACACTCCCAAATGAACTCCCATTTTGGGAGTTGGAGTCCTAATGGCCTCCCAAATCTTCAAAGGGCCATTGCAACAGTTAAAACTCATTGGATTAAAAAGTTCCTTTATCATTGGAAAGCTCTTAGAACTTAGATGTCTAAAATGGGCTTGCATGACCCATTTGAGTATTTAAAACACAAGTTATGGCCAAAAGAAGGGCCGGGAGTCAAATTGTCAATTTGACTCCTGACCACTAAAAATCAAGAATCGCCCTGACTTCCTTACATGCAGGTGTTGTGCCACATACCATTGGAAAATTCTTGACAAAGGCTACCACTTTTCTTGGGACCTCACCTCAATCAAAGGTCTACACACAAAGTTATATGCCTCCAAAGTTGTAGGAGTCCCAATTTTGGGAATTTCGAGACTCCCATTTGGGAATCTCGAGACAAAATGACATTTGGGTGCTAGCCTCGTGGCCAAGCACAAAGAATAGTATAAGGGCGAAGGTGGTGACTTCCCCCAAGTTCAGGTCATGGTGAGTCTTGTGGGTCTGTGTTTGCCTGTGGTTCGTCCGTGCACCAAAAGTGTTCCAACTATGCATTAATCAACTTGTTGTTTGGTTTGTGCAGGTCCATGTGAGTAATTGAATTGCTTCACTTTTCCTAGTCCCATTTCAGAGCTCTAGCACACCTTTTTACCTTTGAAGTGTGCGAGCCAAGGAGTGCGCCCCAACTCCTTCTCCTTCCGATGTCTTCACCTTTGGATTCGTAGTTGAGTCCATCAAGGAACTTGGTGGTGCATGATTAACTAAGACAATTTCACAAGTTATAACCAATGGATTATTGTCATCAAAGAAGGAGGTAAAGGTGGGCTATGGCAAAAACTCAGGGGATGCTAACAACAACACACAATACACAAGCCCTCATCCTTCGATAAGTGTTAGTGTGATTAGGTTTAAAAAAAGAACTTCTGGTTAATAAAAGATCTCAACACACCTCAAAAAGAGAACAAATAAATTTGAGGCAAAAACTTGGATTCTAATTTGTTTTGTTTTCAAGTTTTCATGTATAAGAAAATTCGAGCTCAAGCTTAGATTTGAGCTCAAAAAAACTTGAATCAAATCCAATCTTAAGTTTGGATTCTAGGGCAATGGTAAAATTGGCCAAAAAAAAGAAAAAAAGGAGCTGAACTTGGGCCTAATTCCAAACATCCTTGAGATGCCAAAAAAAGCTTGGATGGCGCAAAAAATAAGCTAAGCTAAAGGTCGGCTTTCTTTTTTGGGCTCTTACAGAGCTTCTCTTAATGCTGAGAGAAGTTCAAAAGGAGCCCAAGGAGCCGATCTAAAGCCTAGAAAGAACCTTGGATGTTTAGTTCTTTTTTTCTCCTTAACTTGACCTTTTGAACTTGACTTTTTTTTTCAGAAAGAATGTTGAACTTTCTTGTGTCTACTTTTGGAAAACATATCTTGTAGAGATATGTCCATCACAAGGATTATGGAAACACTTTAGGTATTGGGTGCATTGAGATAGATTTTTGTTTGCAAAATTTTAGATTGATTTCATAGTTTTCTTTGTGCATTTTTAACAATTCTAAAGTCCTTGACAAGCACAAGATGGTGTTAAGGAACAAAACTCAAATGGTTATTCCCTTGTGCCAAATGATATTGATGTTAGTTGTTCATCCTATTCTCAAAATTTATGTCTTCAAGATGGAACATGAATTCCAAACTAATAATTAGGAGGGGGACAAAGTTTTTTGCATTTCACCTTTCAATTGGAAAGGGTAGGAGGAATTCCAAAAGAAACACATGTTTTCTTAAAGTCGACACTAGATGTCCAAGAATGAAAGATTTGAATTTTTTTTGCTTACCAATCCTAACCTCAAATCCTTGTCCATGTGCCATTTTTTGTCTAGGATGGTAATCACAGGTTGCAAGTTTGGTTGCCTTACATTAACCATTTGCACAATGATGAGCCCTCTTGACACATCTCTGTTGATTCCATTGTCCTTAACACCTCTCATGGGCTTATTGAGCTTTTCACTGCCATGATGGAAATCAACAAGTATGTTCTTGACCCTATTTTTTTTCCTACATTAAGTTAAATTTAAAGGATTTTGTTTTCATTCTTCTCTATATCTCTACAATTCAGTGGAGTTGGACCATGTAAAACCCAACCTTGTTCATGAATTTTTCAAAAGTCAATCAATGGGGATTATCCCCTTGGAACAATTCAAAGAGGTGCTACCAATAGAGGTTTACAAGAAATGTCAATTCAAGTTTCGCAAAACATGGCATTCCCTGACCTTAGAAGCTTTTTTTAAATATATGTATAAGGTATGACATATTTTTAACTCCTTTCAAGACTTTGTTTTTCCTTTATTTTCAATTTGTTCATCCTTGTTTTTTTTTATTCTTTGCAATGAAAGATTTTTGTAATTGGGGACATCGCGATCAAATTATATTATGAAGAATTCCCAAACACTCAAGACCACTCACCATTGAGGTTCCAGGAGCGGATGGAAAAAGCTATGGAGTAGGTGAAGAAGGATCACTATTTGGCCTTTCACAAACATTTGCCAGTATGTGATCTTTATCTAGGTGTAGATTTCTTGAAGGAGATACAAGTTCATTATGGTATGAACTTGAAGCTGGAGATGCTGACAGAAAAGCTCCAGATGTATGCTTACTCTTGTGTTTCGGTCAAGCAAAAATTGTCTTAGTTCAAGATGTGGAATGAGTTTGTTATTCTACAGGAGGCCAAAAAATTCCCCAAGCCCGACTTTTCTAATTCCCAATTCAACAAATGGTTGCACAAAACAACTTTCTAACATTACATATTTTATTTCTAGATGACCTTTTTTTTTCATTTTTTTCAAACATGCTCCTTACTACGCTCTTATTCTTGTAGCTTGAAATTGAAGCATTCAAACTCTTCCATGCAATAATCTCCAATTTTTCTTTGGTTGTGAGAGAGTTTAAGCCTAAGGATGGCATCCGAAAAAGTAAATTTTTGGAGCAACAATCTAGGAGCAAGGAGGCTATCAAGTGGGTTTTGTTTAGGTATTACAATTATACAACTTCATTCCATTTTCAAGTTGTGACAAATTGATATCTGAATGTTTGTTGGTCCACATATTTTCTTTTGCATCACCACAAAGCTTCCCCTTGTCTCGGCATCAAGAATAGGAGAGTCGGTAACCATTTATCAAAAAACATTATGAGGGTGTTATTCATTATTTTGTAAGTATTTCTATCACATCTTGTCATTCTATGTTGCCATTGATTAGTTCCCCAATCACTTGGACATCTAGTGTGACCCCAAGGCCAATAACATTATGTTATGGAAGGACCTACTCAAGGATTGTCTTACTCCCCATCTTCTCTAGTGTGGTTAGTACCACGACTGTTCGAAAAATAACACCCCCACCTCGGAGATTTCCTTGAGGGAGAGTATCGAACCCTCTTTCGTGGAAACTCTTGCAAGCTTTACAAAAACACAAGTTGAAGGTGGGAGGTGGAAAATCACTTCCAAGGGGAAGGGAAAGTTAAAGGAGAAAGTGACTGAACCTCCATCCTTTCATGCAAATCAGGTTGCCTTTGTTGAGGTTCCTTTGAACCAGATTTTGTAAACAACAAACAATGTGAGGAGAGAAAAAAAGGCTACTACCCCACTTCTTTTCCCCACCCCTCCTCCTAGTGGAATCCAAAACATTCAACAAGGATCATTCCAATTTTTTCCATCCTATCCAAATTCAATTGTTGTTACCTCCAGCAAGTTTCCTTGCTTTCATCAGGTGGTCCTCCCATTTTCACGACATTCCATTGTGGCAACCAAGATCTCATCTTGGACCTGGCCCCCAAAGTATGAAACAATCTCCAAGTTCATTTACAAGGTATGTTTACATTAGATTTTCTTTCCCTTTACAACATAGTTTTAATAGTTTGTCCTAGATGCACTAACTTTTTTCTCCTTTTTGTGTAAATGAATCCTAGTGGCAAGGTTCAACTTGCCTTTGCAAACTTTCTTAAAACCTTCCCTATTCCTCTCATATCCAAGAAGCCAAATGATATTCCTATGTGGAACAAGAAGGTTAATGAATACATTGATAATGTCTTTGATTTTGCCTGAAGATTCTTGGCCTCTGATGGGGCTATTTTGTTATTTCACTCGAATGACTTCATAGTTTTTGAGGTCAAGTCTTATCTAGAAAGCTATGGCTTCTAGATAGAAATGAAATGGGTTGTGGTAAACTCATTACCATTCACGAACAGTGAAAACCCATCTTTCAAGGTTCCATCATAATTCACTAAGTTCTCTTTGTATTTTTCTTTTTCTTCTTTTTAACTTTAGCTAAAATTTGTTTTTAATTTTGTAGACTCTCCTCAGCCATGCAACTCTTTTTGCTAGGGTCCCTGATGCAAGCTCCTCGAGCAATGGGAGGTTCATTTTCTCCTCACCATCCGATGAGTTTGTGAACAACTCTATTGATGTTCGAAATGAAGACATGTTGTATAATTGGATGGATAGGGCCTCTATGTCTATATCCAAGGCCGGCAAACCTTCAAGGCTACAAAGGAAATGCATCATGCTATTGTTCAGGCCTTGATCAATGTCTGTTCCAAGACAAGATCCTCTTATGTGGATTTATTTACATCCATTGGTATGTCCCCTTCCTCAAAAAATTCATTCACAATCCCTTCATCAAAAAATTAGTCTAACCATCTTTCATCTTACAAGTAACACAATTAGGGCCTGCCAAAGCCTTGGGAACCACAACTTGGCTTGGAATCAGATATGGAGGTTTTAATGGAAGTGTTGGAGCATCTCATTGAAATGGCCACGCCAGAGTTTAACATCGAGCATATTCATAGCTTTTATATTGACTATCTTGTCAAGAAATGCTTGAGGAGGTTGCTTCACTATGAGGAAGTTGTCCATTTGCATCAATATTATGCATTCCTTCAGTTCTTTCTATTATATGCTTCACACTTTCCTTTCTCTTTATTTGTAAAGTGTTATCTCCATTGAAGAGCTTCCTTTCATTTAGGGAGGATGACATGTTTCGAGATCCTACCATTTCTTTTCTACTACCATCATATGCCAAGGCTCAAGCCATGGCTTTGAAGTCCTTGGCTTCACCTCTTTCATGGATAGTTTCTCAAGGTTACCATCTAAGAGTTAGAGCTTTCATTGATAATGAAGCATTAGAAGATGTTTAGGATTTTTTTTTGAACTTGGGGGTGGAACACTGGGTTTATGAACCCGTTGGGTGATCCTAAGGTTGGGTGGAGAGCTCTAATGAAGTTTTTATGTTTTGCCTTAGACTTTCCTTTTATGTTAGTTTTCATACAAAGCTCATTTTAAGTCATCTTCCTGGAACACATGTACTATTTATGTCAAATATATATATATACCACAATGTTGGAAAAAACTTTGTTAAACAATATTGACAATATAATGTTATCTGTTGGAACGCCCACTCTAATTTAAATCCTAGTTCTAGGATGAGTTGTGTATTCTACCCATGCAATTCCATGTTCTTTGGGTGTTTTTTATTAATGCATAGGTTTCCACATTAAGTAATACGAGTTATAAGAATGACCTCTACCTTGTAATGATTGAAGCACACATCAAGGAAAATCAAAAGTTTCATAAATTGTCCCCACAGAAAACAATTACTTCTTTGTGAAAATGCAATGCATCATAAGCCTATTACTTCTCTGGAAGATAATTTAATATATTATGTTGTTTTCAAGAATTGTGCGATTGGCAATTTTGTCCAATTTGGAGGTGGAAATACAATGCATCATAAGTGTGCCATACAAAAAAAATGTCTTTTGTTTCCATTACATCTTGTCTTTTGGTTGGTCCTCATTTGCCATATCTAGAGTTTGGCCATGATCCTCCACTTTGCATAGTAAATAAACTAGTTGGGTATATCATTTGGTGGACTTTGAAATTCACCACAAAGTTTGTCAAACATTATTGCAATTTACAGCTTGTAGATCTTATATGACGCACCCCCAAGCTCCTTGATGAACTCAGCTGCAAGTCTAAAGAAAAAGATAGCGGAAGGAGAAGGAGTTAAGGCACGTTCCTTGGCTCGCAACACTTCGAGGGTAAAAGGGCATGTTGGAGCTTCGGGATGGGACTGGGAAGATTAACAAGCAAGTCATTTATTCACACGAACTTGCACAAACCAAACAATAGGTTGGTTAGTGAGAAGCTAAAACACTTTTGGTGTACATATGAACCATGGGCAAACATGAACTCATAAGACTCACCACGGCCAAACTTGGGGGAAGCCACCACCTTCCCCCTTATAGTATACTCTGTGTTTGGCCACAAGACTAGCACCCAAATGTCATTTTGTCTTGGGATTCCCAAGTGGGAGTCTCGAAATTCCCAAAGTTGGGACTTCTGCGACTTTGGGGGCCCATAACTTCGTGTGAAAACCTCTGATTGAGGTGAGGTCTGAAACAAAGTTGTATCCCTTGTCAAGAGCTTTCTAACGATATGTGGCATGCCACCTGAATGTAAGGAAATTGGGGAGATTCCTGACTTTTAGTGGTGAGGAGTCAGATTGCCAATTTGACTCCCGACCCTTCTTTTGGCCATAACTTATGTTTTATGTACTCAAATGGGTCATACAAGCCCATTTTAGACATTTACGTTCTAAGAACTTTCCAATGATATAAGTAACTTCTCAATCCAATGAGTTTTAACCATTACAATTGCCCTCTGAAAATTCAAAAGTTCATTGGGACTCTAACTCCCAAAGTGGGAATTCATTTGGGAGTGTGGGGGTTCACTCCCTCCCACTCTCTTGCACTCTCGAGAGCATGAAATGTGATTCCCAAGCTCAATCTTGGCCCGCACCTTCGCAACCCTTGCCTTGGTTACGAGCCTAAAGCTAAGGTTGCAACATTATAACAAGTCATGTTTTGTGCATTTCAAGTACATAACTTGTGCACTTTTACACATGTAGATCTTGTATTGCTACTGCATATATTTTGTGCACTTTCCAACTTTATGGACATATTAATGTATTTTAGGTTGTTAAATTATGTATGTAATCTATGTGGTGCATTTTTAAATGTTGCATTTGGGTGCATGTGAAGATTTGGATGTTTTTTCAAAGTAAACATTACATGTGATTATAGCCATGTATATTTAGTAAATATATAGGAACTAGGGTTAGGGTTCTAGATCAAAATATAACTAATAATCAATTATTCAAAATAAGCAAATAATATATAAACATCTAGCATGAACCACATATAAATATTAGTCACATCAGTTACACTAGTAGTCAAAATAGACATGACACTAGGCAACATTGATGTATTAAACAATTTAGTCATAATAAACTGCCATTTAACACATTAGTCAACTTGGACAAGCCATGACTAACTTAAGTAGGCATTTAGTCATTAGGCATTAGTCACATTTGTGGCTAAAATCACTAGTCCATTTTGACTATAACCAAATTTGTCTGATGTCTGATATGATTGACAATTTAGTCATAAAAACCAACATTAAATCATAAATTTGTAGTAGTCTATTCATTTTCCTCTAGGTCGTTTTGGTTCTTTGGCCATTTTTTATTAATGGCGATCTCAAGGGAATACTTATTTGGATACACAAATCCCAATAGATAATCAAATTGCCTCAATAGTTAAGTTCTATAATTTCAATTTGTCGAGTGTGTTGGCCATGGATTGTTTCTTGGAGGCTATAGTAAATTGTTCAAAAAGTCTTCATCAAACATACAAATCATCATTGCGTAGATTTTGTAGTCCTATAAATGGTTCCTTGCTACCTAATATCCAACTTGTATTTGGTATGTTGCATCGATGGACTTCATTTCTTTCTTTTCGACAACAGGGTACAAGTCTAAGTCCTAAGGAGTTCGACAAGCCATGTCTATTGTCTTTTTCAAAATGGAGCAAAGCAATTGAGAGAAGAGAACTTGTGTAGGAAATTCACAATATCGCAAAACAACAAGTGATAATGTGTGCACAAAAACTCGCGAATTAAATACCCACCTTTTTAATAATTAGAATGTGGTTTGCATTGCATTATAATAATCTTTTAACATGTGTAACAATGGCCATAGATGTGTTGCATTTTATGACAATCACAACTAGATTTTATATGGAAAGTGGCATTACTAGATTGTAAATAAATATTCATAATAGTGTACTTGTCAATTTTTTGCATTCTCTTCTTACATTCCTACAATGATGCCCTTAATTACCTAACCCTTTGTAGGATACATTTACAAATTGTGCATCAATTTTTCAATGTGTTTTTATAATAACTCTTTCATAATAATGTTGTTAGAATGATTGAAATATCCTTTGTTAGTAGATTTTTGTATTGCATAGATAATTATTATATCTAACCAAATGTGTTTTGCTAACAAGTTCATGTTACAACTATGTTTAATTTGTTTCCCATCACAACGGCTAAAATGACAATGACCATGAATGACGTGGCAGTGCAGAGTATGCTTCTACTGATAGATAATATTTTGCCAGATAAGACATGTTTAAAACTAGGGGGTAGGATTCTTAATAAAGGTGCCAAAAAAATAAATTGTTTCAACACATGGCGCACCTTGTTAAATTTTTATATTTACATTGAATTGAACAAAGACACCATTGTCAGATTTCCACATGGTAATGATGACATGTGAATTATTGTTGACATGGCAAGAATATTTTTTGTCCAAGTATATTCTGACATGTCATTAAAATCTGTTAAAGAATATTCCAGTTGACATGGATGGAATATAATTAGAATATGCCTTTTAGCTCCTTCTCATAAGCTCATGCTTGGGCTCGCATGTTCACCAAACAATCCCCCAATTTTTGACACAAGTAGAAGAAAATAGATTGAAAATAATTTAAACTAACATAATAAAAACATGGTGTTTTCCTTTGAGTTTATAGTGAGGTGATTACAAAATTTGAAAAACTTTGGCACTATAAAGTAGATAATAAGTATGTTTGGAAATGATTGGTCAAATTGAGTTTAAACATATTTTTTCATTAGAAGTTTGATGTATTCTACATATAATATTTAAATGTTGAAAACTTACAAGTACATTTTAAAGTTACATCATGTTGAAATCAAGAATATTCAATAATTCATCTACTTTCACCTGCTTGTACAAGTTTGGATAACCTAAAAAGTAAGGGAAAATTCAATTTAAAAAAAAATTATTTGAATGCATATGAATACTAATTAATCAACATAATTGTGATAGAATTAAAGATTATCCTCATGTTGATCATTAAATTTTTTTAAAAAATCTATTTTCAATGCATTAAAACTTGTTTATGGCTACTTGTTTTTTTGTGTGACAAGGAACAAAAATCGTGTACTTTACCTTACTGGCACCCAATGGTCTAATTATGTTGAAGCCATGACTAAAGTAATGGTTCTTGCTTTTAACAAGGCTAATTCCACCATTGTATACCCTTTTTCAAATATCTAGCAAATCATCAATGCATCATTCATTTCTAGAATATGTCAAGCTTATAAAGTTTGTTATGGTTTTTATTTTGGGTTATGTTGAAGACAAACATGTTGTTTTAGTTCAATTTCACTATTTGAAAAAAACTTGTAACCAATACTTAAAAACAATTTTGAGATTAAAAGCACAATTTGAAAATATTTTTTTATGACATATTGTGGGATTTTTTTAATATACCTTAACATAGTAGTATCAATTTTTTTAAAAAAAAATTAATGTTTTAAAAAAAACGTATTAAAATGATTTTAAAAATATTCTTAAAAGAAACAACAAAAAGACAACAGTCTAAGGATGCACATGTGGCTTCTTATAGCATGGTTGGACCCTATTATAAATTATTTTGATAAATAGGTTTATTTTTATGTTGTTGTTTTAAATACACTAAGTTCCTTTAGGTTATACCCTATCCTACCTTAGTTATTTGAATTTATACCCTAAGTTATTATAGGCTAAATTATAAGTTATTATACCTTTGGTCATACCCTAAACTATTATACATTATAATTTATTCTACCTTAAGGTATTTTAACTTATATAGGTTTTTTACTTTAAATTATTTGAAGCTAAATTATTTAACTAACTATAAACTATGCTTTAAGTTATTTTATTTTAAAATAATATATAATAACATAAAGTAAAATAACGTATTAAAAAATAATATATAATAAAATAGCCAATAGTAACTTACAATAGAATAACTAATAATAACATACAATACAATATCCAACAATAGCAAAATTAACTTATGATAAAAAACCAATAATAATCAATAATAGCCTACAATAGAATAACCAATAATAGTTTATGATAAATAGTTAAATAAAATAACCAAGAACAACAAAAAATAGTCAATAATAACCTATGGTAAAATAACCTAAAATAATTAACAATAGTGTATGATAAAATAACCAAGAATAACTTACAATAGAATAGCCAATAATAACCAATGGAAAAAATAATTTAAAATAGCCATTAATAACCAATGATAAAATAACTTAGAATAACCAACAATAACCTATGGTAAAATAATTTAAAATAGCCAACAATAGCTTATGATAGAATAACCAAAAATATTTTATGATAATATAACATACAACAACCAATAACAACCTATAATAGAATAGCCACCAATAGCCTATGGTTGACAGGCAATGTGTTTAAGTGGGTTAGATTTTTAGCTTAGGTTAAATGACCTAATGAAAGGTCCTAAGCGTTTAGCTTAGGTTTGTAATTAACTATTGATGAATTATTATTAATGATTTACATATCAATGAATTTATTATTAATAATTTAAATATTAGTGAACTTATTATTAATGATTTTGATTAACTATTCATGAATTCAATTAACTTTAGTGAATTCACTTGTTTATAACAACTAGTCCCCATTTACTAAAGAATTACTCACTTTCACCATGGTAAATTTGTTTAATTTCATTCAAAATCTAATAAAACATAGAGGGAACTTGAATGCATATTAATGTAATACAAAATTTTTAAACTTTTAAATGGTCCGACATTTAATTAATGCATATATCATTCACCACAAATGTATCAAAATAAACCAAATGTAGATTCTTGTGTTTATGATTATAATTTTGGAAGGGCATACTGTGTTTTCACCCAATTCTTCAATTTTTGTTTAAATGGCCCCACATGTACCTTTTTTTAATGAAAACCCAATATGGATTAACCATGTGTCCACTTGAAGTTCTATTTGATGCTTCCCTTACACCCAATTATGTTTTTCCTAGATTGAATTGAGGGCCCCAAATTAACAAAAAAAAAATGCAAAGCTAAGCCTCTTGACCATTCAAGGCTCTTTTACAAGCTACTCTTTGTTTTCATCAAGTGGCAAATATAGTAGTTTGGTATCTCCAGATGATAAAACAAAAAATTACTAATGTTGAGTCCATGGATGATGATGAAAAAATGTTTTCCCATATTACTTACATATAGATTTTAACTCTTTTCAAATGAGACCACATTTCTATGCAATTGGTATTTGCAAAAAATATTGTGCATATAATTTACATGCTAAAATAAACAAACAACTAGAGGGTGACTTGAACACATGTCACTTGGATGTAGGGCTTGGTACCCTATCACTACCACAAATGTAATCAATATCATTGTTCCCTCAACATGGGAACATATGTTCCCATGTGGGAATGAATGTTCCCAATGCATTCCCAATTGCACCATATGCAACATGGGAACAACTTGTGTCACAGAAGCGTTGGAATGTGTTTCCCACATTTGGGCAAATTCAATGTTCCCATGTGGGAGTTTCCATGTTCCTCAGCATGGGAACATACATTCCATGTAGGAAAGTGTGTCCCAATGCATTCCCAATTGTCACATAGGTGCCACGTGGGCACCATGTATATACCATGTATGCATGGGTGTAACAAATGTGCATCCTAAAAAGTTCTGTGCACCCCAAAGTCCTGCCCCTGAATCGTTCACACCCAAACTCTACAGCCCAAGATCCTCACCCCGAAATTTACCTCACCTTGAAAAACTAACCTTTTTCTATGGGAATAAAAGGTTTAATTTCACATACAATAGTACCTAGGCTGGTTTGGTAGCAAGGTGCCTAAAAAAATAATATTTTGTTAGCTATGTTTGGTAGTAAAAATTATAATAATTTACAATTGAGCATTATACTAAATAATTAAGATATCATGCTTGAGAGTTTCATTCAAATTTTTGGCATGGCAAGCACATATTTCTCCGAAATTTCAGCAATCCCAAAAAGTAATGAATTAGTGCCTACCCAGCCCAATGTTTTTTTATGCTGGAAAAAAATTGCCAGTTTTTTACAAGAAATTGTGTAACGTTTTGAGTTTTTTTGTTTCTCCAATGCAAATTTGACTAATTTTGCTAAACTTTTGTTAAAATTTGCTCAAATATTGATATAATTTTTGTAAAACACTAAACCAGACTACTTACTAGGGTATACATTTTTAATGCTTATAGAGATAACACTTAACCAGATCTGACTGTAGAGGTATACAATGAGACACTATTTTGGAAGCTTTCAAGTTTGCATCATTGGAGCATTGTTCTTGTTGTTTGACTTATATGACAACAATGAGTTGATGGCAGCTCGAGGTGCAGACAAATTGCCAAATGAAAGGGTGAAAATAATGGCCTGGATTGCCTCTAGCACCCACAGCAGTGAGAGCAGGGGTGTAACAAAATAGCACAATCCTGGATAAAGGTGTCTTGCCATGTTAGTCCACCCACCCACAATTCAACCATGGCCCCCACAAATGGTTGGGGATTGCATGTACAATTGTGGGACTGGGAGTTTGCAACTGGCAAAGATATGAAAGAAGATATCAGCTTACCAAAAACAAAGTGTGCAAGAGAAAGGTGCTGGACCATTTGTTGGAGTACTACACATGGGCCCAACAACATAAGCAGGCAAAAACAATCTTTAGAGGATTCTTGGCGTCCAAATGGAGGCCACAATACAGTGGGACTTATTTACAAATTAGTTGGCGTGGCTGCAGAGCTAATGACCATGTCTGACAAAAAGGCAACTGATATTCAAACACACTTTTAAGATCTTCAAATTATTCTAGTAGTTGAATCTTTTGCTCTTTCCCTATTTGAGTTCTTGGCTGAATTGGATGATGGTGAAGCATGGAGGAACAATCTTTTTACTAACCCCCAAAAGCTAAATCTCGTAGTTTTTCACTAGATTCTGGATGCCAACATTACATTGAAAATGTTGTAGAATATGAGATTTAAAAAAAATTTCAGGAATAATTTCAAAAAGTCTGATTTTTATCTTTAGATTATTATTTTTATCTAACCATTGGATGCCTTATGTGACACAACAAAACCATCCAAAAAGGATTACTTAAGGTACATTTTACAATCAAACATTTGTTAAAACCACACAATTACAAATGCTACCCATCCACCATCTCCACCATTTGTTCACATGCATGACCATCAACTATTCTTGGCCATTTTATGAAAGATAAAAGGACTTGACTTATTTTCACATTTTTACTTTTATTTGTCTATATAGCTTAGTGTTAGAAGGTAAATTATGGACTGATGAAATAGGGAGCTATGTTTCCATTTTTATACTTAAAGTTTAAAAAAAGCATTAACAAATTGCAAACTAACATAAATCGACTAATCATAAGTTCATTGGTGTAAATGATTCCAACATCAAAACATTTTTTAGAAGATGGAAAGTTGAGATAAATGGGTAGGAGTTATACCAGTTTAAACATAAGAAGAACATCTAATTTGACATACTTAATATGCACTTCATCAAATTTTTGGCATCTGATATGTGTAAATTTTTAAAAAAATACTAAATGTTCAAATTGAGGCAAAATTGTAGAAAATCAGAGAGTTAATATTGAGTGCTACAACGCTGAAGTAAAGCATCATTCACAGAATATTAATGTAGACTACAAATTGGTGTTTCTCCTCCAAGGTGTACATACAGAGGGTTATTTCTTCTAAATTGATAAAATACTAGTTACAAATAATTCACAAGTGATCTGTTACAGGGTTACTAACAAATCTGAATGCCCAAAAGTTGTCTTCAACTTCATTCATAAGAGCCCATTTGAGAAATTGCACCCCTGAACAACATGAATGATTTGAAATTTATGAACGCAACAAGTATAGTAGATGTCAACCTTTGAAATCCCAAGGATGCCATTGATTGGGTTCACTCTTCCAGCGTATAAAACACTTCATTCAACGACTTTATAACAAGTACAAGAAATGTTAAATTAACCAATATATTCCAAATAGGCATATATCTCTTGTACCACACACATGCACATTGGAGCAAGAGGCATGCACCCACATCTTTCTTGTTAGATGCCATTTTGATGCCAGTGTGGAAGTGGCACTGGTGTGCACCATGCGCATGGAACAAAGTTGGCAGCGCTAGCTGGCTGCTACCCTGAGCTTGCCCAATAGCAAGATTTATATTTTTATATTTACAAATTTTGAAAATTTTGAAAAACTAAGAATTTAATTTTAATAATTCACCATTTCACTACCCACCTATCTAAAAATGGCCCCCCTTTTTGCATTAATTTTTTTCCCTTTATTTTCTTCACATTTTTTCTTTTTGAAAAAATCTTCTTCATTCTTTTCTACTTTTTTCTTTTTTCTTATTATTCTTTTCATATATATATCCCAAAGAACATGTCCTTTATTACTCTTTTTTTTATTTTCCTTTTAATTTTCTTTTCTTTTCTTTTTCCCAAGGGGATGTGATCACCTTCATTTCATCTTGTCAACTTAGTATTTAACAAGTTATTTTCTTCATTTTGTGATTTGCATTATGTTGAAACATTTTGCTTCACATCATGGCAAACATTGCTTAATAGTTGGATTTTAATTTATTTTTCAAATGCTTTCGCATATGCTTGTGTTCACAAGGTTGCCTTATCATGGGCCTTTATCAAATCCAATAGTTTCCGATGAGACTAACTTGTTTTAGAAAATTTGCCAATTTTTACTATTATGTGTCAAAGAGAGAAACATCATGTTCAGACAATGTGATGGAAGGAGCCTAGACAAATAACACATTTGGATGTTATAGAAGGTGATGTTTGTTTCACCAATCCTAAAATGTTGGATAAATAATATATTCAATTTTATAGGATTTCATTTTTTGTGTTTGAAAGTATTGTCCAACAAATCACACCTTTCATTATGTGTTCACTTATTTTTCTGCAAAAGCCTCGCCTCTTCCCATTCATGAGGTTGTGAAGATTGTATTATATATATCAGTTCATGGAATTTGAATAGAGTTGATGGCTAATATTTACAATGTTGGTGCTTCCACTATTCAAAAGTACAATGACATTGTGTGTGAAATTTTAACAAACAAGGATAAACTTTATAAGATTTATATTCACCTTCTTACATGACAACATTTATTGTCTATGATTGAGAAATTTGGAGATTCAAGACTAATATTTAGCAAATTGTAAATGTTATTGATGGTACACATGTTCTTTTATCATTTTGACCATCCAAGATGATTATAGTTGCCCCAAGAGATTTTTACAACCACAAACCTTATTTTAACATGGTTGTGCAACACATTTGTGATGCAAATAAGATTTCTTGGAATGTATGTGTATGATAACCTGGCAATGTTCATAATGGTGGACAATTTAAGTATTTTACTTTATATAAACAATTATAGACTTGTGAGATTTTATAAGAACTAATCGTTAACATTCAAGGTTTGGGAGGTTCAACCACTCATATTAAACGATTTAACCTACCCAATTCAGCCATACTTCATTAAAAATTATAAAATTCGAAACATTGTTGCAATTGACAAAAACTGATTCAATGCTTCAATGAATGTAGGTCATGATTGAAAATGCATTTGGCACCTTTGAAATTGATGAGAAATTCTTAAAGGCATGCCAATGTGTGTGGACAAATCACCATGCATCATCATGGCATGTTATGTTTTGGACAACTTTTGTGAGTTGCATGGCATCCCTGAACCTATCGTTTGTGATACTAAGAAACATAGTGGCCCATTGATTGGTTTTGATAAGGTGAATTGTCTTCAATAAATTGAACAAGCAAAAGCAACTAATGAATTGCTAAAAAATGTGTTAAGTGCATTTTAGTTAGAATGTCATCTTATAGTTTAACAAACATGAATTTTGGAAATAAAATGTTGACATTGAAATTTTAAAATGTGTGTTTTATTTATTTTTTCACTTTTGAAACATTGCCAAAATGTTTTGTTTACACACATTTTATGGTCAATTATTTAATCTTTTGTTGGTTTAGAATTTAGCACATTTGCAAAAATTGATACCATTTGAAGTTAAGTTTGTAAAATATTTTGAATCTGACACCTTTCCATTTCCATGGCCACTTTGCAATGGATTTTTGCACTTCCATTGCCTTTTTTGCCATTTATGACTATATTTTCATTTTCATTATTTCAAATTTATTGGAAATTTTCACAAATTGAAAAAATGCAAGGGCTAATGCAAAAGAACCATCTTTGCTACTTCTCTTATGCTTCTTGTTTAGCTTCACATCAACTTCCACTTTTTTATAAATGGTGGTAAATGGAATATCAAGGTCTTTGGAAACTTCAAAAATTAATCCATCAAAATTTTGTTGATCTTAAAGAGATTTGAGAATCTCTTGTGCAACATTTTCATTTATGTTAATAGGGTTCAAAATACTTACACCCTTAGGTGCAACTTGATTCCCATCATTGTATGCTCTAGGGGTTCCACCAACTTTTGTTATTCTTGCAAAAATGTTATGCATTTTTTCAAACCAAATCCATTTGCAAGCACTTGTGCATGTCTCATTTTGTGTTTGTTGATATTTGCTATATGTCCTTTGCATCTTGTCAACTTTGTCATGACATTGCTTAGACATATGTTTTGGAATCATATGCCAAGCTTCATCAAGCTTATTGGCAATCTACACCCAATCATGCTCTTGAAAACCTTTTCTTCCCACCGCCAACCATCTTTTCTCATAAAGGTCAAGTAGTTGAGTGACGGAAGCATCTTTCCACTCTCTTACTAGATGGATTTGTGACTTCTAAAGTTTGGATTGGATGATTTAAAAAGGAATGACATTTGTGGCTACAAACATTTGGGCCACAAATTCAAAATCTTGACTCCCTTGTGTGAAAACTAAAGTAAAACCTTCACTTGTGTGCTCCATAGTGTCAAAATGTGTAGAACTTTGTTTTTGGAAGGTTATGTTCAAGTTGTAATGAAATCTGATGTAAAAGTATGCGCACTTTTGTTTTTGAAAGCTTTTCTTTAAAGTTACAATGAAACGTAGGCTATGATGATGGATGAGAAAAATAAAATGAAAAATTATGAAAGGAATAATGAATTTTGATAAAAATGGAAATAAAGAAATTAATTGAAATTTAGAAAGCTAATTATCTAGAAGTTAAGATGTTAATTTGGGGTTAAAAAGTTGAAGTGTCATTTGAAATTTTTAATTAAAATTTTACTTTATTTAATTTATTTTGTTGAATTTTTTCCTTATTTGTTGAATAAACAATGGTCAAAAATAAAAGGTGAGGACCAGTAACATGCAAAAGGGTAGGACTTCGGGTAAATAAGAGGACTTTGGGCAAGGCAAAGGGGGCAAAGGAGGAGCAGTAGAACTCATTTGTGAGTGAACGTGAGATAGGATCTTGAAGTCTCCAAGTTCACCGGCATAAGGGTTGTCTGTTAGTAATTTATGTTGTGGGAGTCGGCAAAGACAAAGGTGTACACCTTCATGTGTGCAAGCTTCCTATTGATAATCAAGAAAAGGAACAAATAAATACAAGAAAATGGAAAACTACATAATATAAGAAATTATAACTTAAATTAGGATAAAAACATGGTTAGGTGGTTCACTTTTGATATTTTAAAAAGTTCACATCTTACAGTAATTAAAATTTTGTAGTCATAATAATTATTAAACTATAGATTTTAATGTTATTTTCTTAGTTTTTGGTTAAAAACATTGGTAAACCACTTTATAAATATCACGAGACATGTGATTGGTTAAAAAAATCCATATGAAAGTTAGAAGATTTCAATGTGAAATGAAAATCATGGCATTTAAGATATTTTAAATCAAAATTTCTTGGATCAGGAAAGTTTGAATACATCATACTCTTAAATTCCTCATTTGATGTTGGCTAATTTTTTAATTTTAATTTTGAGATCACTATGACATATTTTTTGAGCCCACATTTTTTATTTTATGAGGGAAAGATGCAATATCAGCATTTCAAAAGTCCATTATGGGTTCATTCTCTTTTTTAAACTCATCCCATTAAAGTATATTGCAATATGAATAATTAAAAAATTAAAAATGTTAAACATGACTTTAAATTTTAAGTTCATCTACATTCTTAAAAAATTAAATTGTAATTGTAAAAGTTGTAAAAATAAGTTCCACCCTCAAAATGATTATGGTCAAAATTGCCTTATCTAGCAAATTGTGATCATGCAAATATGCAAAGCTTGGATCTTGCATACTCCCTTTCACAATATGATCAAAGGTGCCATACTTGTGTAATAAAAAACATAAGATTGACATTGCACTTGAAAATTGGACTATATTATTATTCCCTAAAATGTTAGATTAATTCTATGTTTGGTTACTAGAAGACAATATACACAAAAAGGAGCATTGTAATACAAGGGGTACACCTTCTAATGCAACACCTCCTATTGCCAAGGAATTTAATATTAATCAACCATTGTGGATCTTGGAGAGTTTGTAAATAAACAAATTTGGTAAATCTCATATTATTATTCTTGAATGTGATTGCCATCAACCTCCTACCATGTTTTTGTTTGAAATTGCCATTTATGACAAACAAAGCTTGTGAATGACTTGAGGTATTGACAAGTTGACACAAGTAATTGGAATTGTAGTGTTCTCACATCTACCATAATGAAAGCTTCCAAGATATGGTTTAATATTATTTTAGGTCTTTAATCCCATGTGAAGAATGTGCAAATTTTAGAAACCCAATGTTTCAATATTACAAAAAAAGTGTTACAATTTTTGTAGCTATTTCTTAAATATCCCCATTTGTAAGTATTAGATATATGTTAGGATGATGATCATATATTAAGTTAGGAATGAAAAAGATTAATTTTTTCAAATAAATTAATTCCATCAAACATCCATATGCAAGTGCAATATGGTTGCACAAATTTCATTGTGTTTCAAAATTGAAACCATTTGAAAATTCAAAGTTGTATGTGGTAATCATACCCCCCACTATTCAAACTAATTTTTCAAAAAATTATTGATAATTATTTTATGATACCATATACATATATTTAAGTCAAAATAGGTTGAATGGACAACGTATTAGTAGGAGTAGGTGGAGTCCTATGCAAAAATAATTCCCTAAGTTAGTTGATCTCCAAGATGCATTTCTCAAGTTAAAGTTCTTAATATCACCACATTTTATCCCATGTGCATTGTCCACAATTGAATTCTCCTTCAACTATTGAATAAGTGAAAATTCTATTTCTTATTTCCACAAATTCTAAAAATTTGTTTCCAAATTTTTGTCATATATTCCCATTGACAAAGGCACTTTTTTTCTTGTTTAGAAATATTGCTAATTAATTCGAATTTTACTTCTTTTTTCAAATTATTCCTTAAATCTTTTTTATTTGATTGATTGATTGATTATTTTTCCAAACATTCAAAAAAGAACATTGTCTTGAACATGATAACTATAGCCATATAAATGGCACCTTCCATAAACATCTTTGGACATTCCAAATCGTATTATAATGTCATTGTCCTAATGATCATGCTAGCATAATTAGGAGGTCGTCTACTAAAATCACAAAGGAAGTAGAACAAACTAAATCATTGATTTTTTAATTTTTTTTAGTTTTCATTATTTGCAAAGTCTTAATGTTCAAGATTTGATACAACTTGATGATGTTTCAAGAGTACTTTGGCATGCTCAAAACAATTTTCGACAATGTTTTTTTTTTCCAAACATCCTTTTTCATTATCAAATGTGCATCATTCCTTCTCAAAATTGAAAATAAATAAATATTAAAAACAAAAGCACTTGAAATTGGTCAAATTCATTTTTAAACACAACTAAATAATACGAATTAAAAATAGTCACTAAGGGTATATAATATATACACTTACACTGCCTAAAACATTTACCTAGGGCGATGTAAGTGTAATTGAATTTTTTTACACTCACCCCATGTAAGTGTAAAACACATTATTTACACTAGAAAATTTGTTTACTGCATAAGCTTTTACACTTACCCACACAACACTAGACCTAACTGACTACAACTAGCCACATAGGCAGGGTTCAATTGGATAAGGCGTAAAATAATTTGTGCGTTCATGAGTCAATTATCTATCTTCACCATTGACTGTTTTCAACAAACCCAGCATTTCACTGGGTAAAAATTTGAGGGGAGAAGGATTTGCTTGGAGAGAAAGCTTGAGTGTTGGGTCAAAATCTTCAATATTTGAAGCCAAGTTATCATGTTGGGATTGCAGAAGTTACAATGGGCGACTTCACCTACTACCTGAAAAGTGACATTGCCAAATTGTGTACCCACCAAGAACCAAGGTTAGCTATGTGGTAGTTAGTAGTTACCTAATGCACTAGAAGTCAAGCACATTAAATGCATAGGGTGTAACACTTTCTAAGCCGGTTGCTTCCCAGGCTGCCTAAACTGATGATATGGGGCCATTTGGCTTGTTCAGTTTCTTGTCAACTTCTTTTTAAACTAGTTTCCCACAATTGTTTCCAAGTTATGCTAATTTGTCAGGACTTGTGTTATATGGTTATCTAGTTCATAGTTGGCCCCACTCCTCACATTGACTAGTTTCTCTAAGTGGAAAAAATGGTCGCTATTTGCACCAGTTGTTCATCGTGACACAAATATTGATGGGAAATCAAAAGGAAAGGAAAACAAATTCTCAACAGGTAGCAACTGGCAACCATGATTGCGCATTACACAAGGTGTTAGTCCAAAAAGTTAAAAATATAAAAATAGGCAGTACACATGAATTCACGCAAGTATTAATGATGGTAGTGAAAAGCTCCCTTTGGGGATTCTACAGTGCAAACTACCATAACTGTGCAATAGTTTCTTCTTGTTTCTCAAAGATGCTTGTTTTAGGAGTTTTCCAAGCTCAATGGGATTGTTTTGTCTATTTGCCAAAGTAGGAAATTTTGGGAATCTATTCTGAGACGAACTATTTCATTGAAGGATGGCAATTTTGTGGTTCGTTTAATGAAAGCCAAACAAATTGTGAAGGAGGATTGATTGCTACAATCTTCCTTGAAGTTGAGTGGTCTAGATATCGGGCTGAGGTTTCATATGTGGCTTATATGGATTGGAGGGCTGTTTATGACATTTGGTGTGGCAAATATTATTTTGTTGTTTGGATCAAATGCAAGAAGTTTGAATTTTATGTTTCTTTCTTTTTGCAAGAAGAACAGGTTTTTAAATTAATGGTGTGGAATTTCCAAGTGAAGATTTCCCATCTCTCTCCATGCGTTGGTCCACTCAAACCTTCTCTAGTGGTAGTGGTTTAACCATAGTCCATTTGTTGGATTTCATCTGCGTTGGAGAAGCTACTGTTTCATAGCTCCTACAACATGTCGGTAACTATTGGCCAGAGTGAACCACCGCCCACCAATGTACAAGTTGGATGTTCTGCCCACAGGATGGGTTTCATTTTTTCATCCAACTCCTGACCCTGCTTTAACCAACATTGTGCCATAATCAACCTTTTTTGGCTACTGACATTGACCTTTTTTTTCTGAGTCATTTTTTTTTCAACCTTAACTTCCCTTTTCCCCCCCCCCCCCCTCATCTAGGAATTTCAGTCCACAAAACCTATTTACTTCCTATCTACGTTTTTGCCTTTCAATAAAATTTTTACATTTTTTAATTAAACATTTATCTTTTGACAAAACCTCTTTATTTTTTAACTAAACCTTTACCTATTAACAAAACCTCTATTTTTTTTCCACTAAATCTTTACTTTCCAACAAAAATTTATGTATTTTTTGGTTAATCTTTACTTTTTAACAAAACATTTTTACTTCTTAGTTGAACCTTTATTTTGCAAACCTTTTTATTTCCTAACAAAAATTTTACTTCTCAACAAAACCTTTGTAATAACTCCCTATCTACCTACCTACCCACCCACACACTTACTATAAAATTATTTTATTTTACATTTAAATATTTTTGTATAGTTCTTGGGGTTTATGGCATCTACCATTACGATTATTTAGGGTTTTATATGTTTTTTCTTGGGTTAATTTGCTTTAAACTTTAGGGTCAAATCTTTCATTCATTAGTTTAAAATTTTGAATAACTTAAAACTCAAAACATAATTAATAGTTATTTAAATTTATTTTTTTCCATTTATATGGTTTACTTTGGGATATAGGTATTGCATTGTTAAAATGACTTTGTATGATGCAATACCCCCACATAATACCTATGAAAATCACTTGGTCTTGGTTGAAGGTAATTGAATGATGACCCAATTTGAAAATCCAATACTTGCATCAACCTTAGGGCTTGAACCATCATGTTTAAAATGGTTTGGGGTTCGCAAAATCAACACCTATTTTCATGACCCACATGTAGGTATTGCAATAAAATAATGATTTTGTCAACCTTGTGCAATGCTTGTACATGGGTTTTGATGAAAATGACCCTAGGGTGAAAACACATTATTGTGATCCCCCTTTGGGGCACTTTTGGCAAATTAATATTATAGTACGTATAGTATAATTGTTCCAAAAATATGGTACATTTAATTTTGGCTATCAATTTTGGTTTTTGGACCTTATAATTATTATTTTTACAAAATTAATGTTATGTAATATTATTTTTAAAATAATAATATTATTTTTAAATCCATATTGAAGGATCCATGAATATATACATAATATACATTGGTATAATAAGGCCATTGTTTCATTTTGACTACATTAATTTAAAAGTTTCATTAGTCATTAAAATAATCAATTTTAAAAGAATTTTTTAAATGGCACATCTAACTATGTTTGTCATCTTCCATGTGAATGGGATTACTTGTCAAAATTTCAATTTACCACACATTTATTGCATCTTTGTTGAAAGAATTTATTTTTTGAAATGATTTTTTTCAAATTAATCACATGATATTCAAACATGGTTCAAATTATGTGAAATGACATGATTCAATATACCTACAACATTCATAAAGATTTAAAATTATTATTATTTTTTTGAAGTCTATTTGTGTTTTTGAATACATAGGTAGACTACATTTGTTTTCAAAAATATACTCCAATTTTTCACTTTATAAATTAAAATGAAATCATTTCTAATCTTATATCTTGCTTAGGTTATATTCTAACATAATATGCAAAAGTATTGTGAATTTTTTTCAAAAGTTTGAGGTGGGATACATTCAAACATGCACACCCATAGAAAATAATACAATGTGACACCCCAAAAGGGGTCATTGTAGTGTGCTTTCACCCCCAATTTTGGTTCATGGTTGTTAGTTGAAGACATAGTCCCAAAATTTAGTACTCACATCTTTCACATTGGGCTTCAAATAAACAATAATAGCCTAACAAAATAACATTTGTTTTGTGATCTATATGTAGGTATTACAATTTTTTGTTAAAATGTAAATGCATGTTTCAACACCCATATGCAAGAATTGTAGATTTTTCCTTGCATCATGGGGATTTTGCAAAACATTATGTAAGCATTGCATAGGAACCTTGAACTTTAACAATGGAATGTGAAATTATAATGCAACAATAGAAGATTGAGGTTGGGATTGGTTTTTTTCTTATAAATTTGATCATAACTTATAATAAGGAGGAACACAAGTATGAGGTTGAGAGTTTCAACCCAAATGTTCACATTCTAGTTCAAAGACTGTTTTTGTAAAGATGGAAAAAATCCTGAAACAAATAATGTTTAACAAAAAAGTCTATTAAACATGTAAATTAAAATGAAACTAGTAAAATGCTTCAATTGAGTTGGACTCATTGATTTACTGTGAAGGCAGAATGAAATCCACAACAATAGTAAGTAATGTTAATTTAGCTACATTGTTGGAGTTCAAACTCATTTACAAGTCAACTTGAATTGCATTCGATGAAGAGACATGTTGATCATTAACCATTGGTTTTGAGGAAGCAACATGTTGATTTGCAATGGCTCTTCCTTTTGAACTTCCTTCCTCAATTCAATGTAGATGATACCTTTTCACACCAGCCATGTTGTCACAAATCCTACTTTCACAAAAAAATAAAAAAGAGATTTTAAACCTTAAAAAACTTAAAACTAAATACCTTTTTCTTCCTACAACTAAATTTTTTAAAAATATGAAAAAATTAAATAAATAAAAATGAGACTTCTTCTTTTAACCTTAAAAGAAAAAATATCTTCTTCCTCTTTCGAAATTCAAAAAATTCACGAAAACATCTTCTCAAACAAAACTCTCTCCCCGTCTTTTGGAGTTTTTAAAAAAATGAAAAGGAAAAACAAATCTTGAATAGTCTTGTTCTTTTTCTGAAATTAAAAGAAGAAAAAAAATTCTTCTTCTGAAATTCTAAAAAATAGGGAAAAACAGAAAGAAAGAGAAGAAAAAACTAAAAAGAAACTTTTGAAATTTAGAAAAACCCAAAAAAACACCAAAATGGTCTTCTTTTTCTTCCTTCATTTTTTTTTCCTTTTCCTTTTCTTCTTTTATCATTTTCTTTTCTAACTTTTTTTCCTCTTTTCATAAACCACAAATAAATCAAATAAAAAATCAAATCCTAGGAAAAACAAAAGGGTATGACCTTTATAGGCGATGGCAACAAATAGAGATGGCAATAATTGGAGATGGTAGCCTGCACAACAATAAAAAAACTCTAACTTGATGTTGCCCATGAACAAATGATAAAAACCAATAAGCAAGCAAAGAATTTAAAGCAAAAATAAAAAATAAAAATGAAGAAGAAAAAAGAAAATTGGAGACAAAGAGAAAAAAAACCCAAAAAAGAGAAGAAGGAAGAGAAAATAAAACCAAGAAAGAGAAGAGATACAAGGAGAAAGTTTCACTGGTTTGATTCAAAGGTAAATAAGGGTTAGTGAGTGAGTACATATGAGGGGTCAATAGGTAAGTAGGGTTATTAGGTGGGGGGGTCAAAGATAGGTGGGGTCAATAGGTACGAAAGGAGAAAAAAAGAGAAAAAGAGAGGAAAAAAAAGAGGATTATTTATTTATTTATTTTGGCTTTTCATCCTAAACCAACCTCGAAACCCAACCAATGCTTGGTTGGGTTTCATTCCAAGGAAATTGGTGATTGGTGGTTCACTCTAGCTGTAACTATTATGGCTGGAATTGGCTTATTTGTTTGGTCCCTAATTAGGGGCCAGCGTGAACCCACACTCACGTTAGTACCTTCACCTTTTTGGGTGCGGCCTCTTAGTGGCCATATTAAACCCAAAAAATGTAGGATTTCAACTCAGAGACCCTGATTTAGTTCAAGCATGGGATATTTGTAATATTTCCAAGTGATTTAAATGGATTTTGGTATTTTAGCAGGGTACCAACATGGGTGCTGGTACACTCAAGGTAGCTTTAACTTGAGTATCTATAGTTTCTAGGCTCCAAGGAAGTGGAGTACAGCCAATTTCCAGAGGATAAGACAATTTCTAGGGGAGAAGGATCAAATACATAGTCTTCTTCATGAACAGTATGGCAACATCACTAAATGAATGTTGCAATAGTACTAAGGACATGAGAGAGGGTAGATAAGTCATGGGACATAGACAGAACACAGCAATGACTGAGTCAAAATCTTGAGTTTAAAAAAAACTTATACAAACAAAAAATAGACAATTTTATATAACAAATATACAACGCTTACACAGACAAATTTTTTCTTCCCTTCTTCACCACACCCTTTATACAAACTCCATTTGATATATGAGTTTGGCTAGGTATATCACCAAAATTGCCAGAACTCTGGTCACCCAATTTGACTCGTAGGGGGCCTTGAGGCACTTTATTTGTAGTTCCTCATATGAAAGGCCTTTCAGAATTACTCCAAACTTTTGAGTGTTGTAGCATTCATATGCGAATGATCCTAAAGCACCACCAAGGTTTCTAGATTTTCATTAAATCCTACACAGGAGAAATTATAGGGGGGAGGCTTGTAGCACTTGGTGTTAAAAATACAAAGCCCAATGTCTTTTTTTATATTACAAGGAAACCTCATTGGAACTAAGAATTTTCAAAGGAGTTAGTCATCTCTAACTCCAGCAGAGTAGTTGCAAGTAGACAACCCCTCCAAATCCCATATTAATCTGGATTCTGTATCCTATGCTAGTGTCTTTTTTTCCATTGAGTTTGTAAAATTTAACAAACTCTGCTAAATTCTTCTTCATTGAGTTTGCAAATTTAACAAACTCAGCAACCGCTCCTCAAAGCAAATCAAATCAAACTTTTGATGGTCACTTCCTGTTGCTGTGCCATTTCAATTCACCACATGGCAGTTGACACGAATCTGTCCATTGCTGGCAGTCTTGAGATTCAAGGTAGATAGGTGCACCAGAGCATCACCAAATTTCTGCTCCCATAGTTGCTCGTCATTGGAGTTGAGGTTGGACGCGAATTGGGTTTGGAAATCCTCGAAGATGGCTGTGTCAGATGCTAACACCGCTCTGTTTGTTACTCCATTCCTATAGTAGTTGTTGTCCATGATAAAGGGAGTAATAGGGTCCAGGTCGACAGCAGCATCTGGACTTGGGTTTGGGGGGCAGAGTGTTTGCAGCTGGGCTGCATATGTTGGATCCAGGGTGGGATCAATTCCATTTGCTGAGCCTGGGAAGTTGTACAGCCTACCTATGACTTCATTACAGTGGGCTCGGCCAATAGTGTGCGCACCTGCAGAGTTGAACAAAGTTGATCCATTTTAGAAACGCAATTCACAAGAAACTTTCATAGGATTCTGTGTGGGACCATCGAGAAGAGCTAGAATTTCCCCAATGCAATGATGAAATCATTTCTTTGACAATGGGTAAATACAATGAGTCATGTATTTCACAATGGGAAAAATAGAACAAAACATTGAAATATTGGTCCCACAATTCCCTTGGAGAGCTTTCCATATGTTTTGTTAATTCACCTTTTATTTGTCAGATGTTTCTACTCTGTTACCTACAAGCCCTACAGGGAGTGCCAAAAAAGTTTCTTGTGATTGGGTGCAGCTTTACAAGTGTTATTATAACAATGACTGCTTTTTCAGTGCTCAGCTTGTTGAACACCAAGGTGAGACTTTGATCAAATTGTCATATCATCATCCTTCTGCAAACCAAGTCATTACAATATAATTGAATCAAACCGATCAGAGAGATTCAAAGGGTTACCTGAGAGAGTGATCATCTCGTCCTGAGTAAAACCCTGCTGTTCAAACTGTTGAGTCAATTGTTGGGCATTGGATTGTGAAGACACAATCAGGGCAGTGGCCTCGGCAGCGCTTGATACTAACCCGTCAAACCGCCCCGTTGGCATATCCAACTCTAAGCCTTGATTGTTTAATCCTGTCTGCAAACAAACTTTAGCTGCCAGTTCAGTTCTTCAAGATCAGTGCGCTGTAGCCGGCTCACAGTGCTGGACCCCACAATCCACCTCTAATCCAATTGCATTTCACTTTGCTAAAAAAAGTCTTGCTTGCAAAAATGTTAAAGGAAACTGTGAAAAGGCAAGCTCTAGAGCTGGCATTGTGTAGAGCTGGAAACTCTTCTTACCAGAACGGCGGCGTCCCGGCCAGCAAGAGCAACAATGTCGGCACACGACACCGTATTTGGGCACACCTGCTCAAGGGCAGCCTTGGCTTGATCGATGACTTCATACCCTCTCACTGTCAAATTGGGTGTTGCCGTCTTCTCCGGAGTGGGGTTAGTTGCGGTGGGGTCGAGTAGTATTGAGCCATCGCATCCCTGCATTGTCCAGCATTGTTAGTAACTGGAGCATGGTGGTAAAGTGATGTACTACTCCATCGAAATGCAGCGTGGACAATTCTTCGTCGGCATTGATTTCTAGTGAGAAGAGGCTGCAAGAGGATGGATGCCGATAAGGGAAAGAAGCTGAAGAATAACTCATAAATTCGACCCAGCAGAAGACAGAGCGGAGAATGGCTCGGAAGGCTTCGGTCGACGTTACCTCCACCCAACAGTCGTGGAACAACAGCCTTAAAAGGCCAGCAGGGATAGTGGGATCAGCCTGCATTGCTTGGGATACAGTACTCAAAACGATGCCCTCGACATCCGCATTACACAGACCATTGCTCTGATAGTAACCTACGCTAACTCCCCCAGGTTGTTGTGCGTAGATTTGACATTGCAAAGCCACGATGAGAAGCACCAGAGCAATGAAAACTCCACAGTAATAAAACCTCCCTGACCTCTCCATTTTTTAGTCTCACATGGAACTGTGACCGTTCTCTCTCAGGACTTGTTCAGTAGCTCTTCCTACTTCTTTGCGATATGGGAGACCTGTTCCTCTCCTCACAGTTCCGACGCAGCTAGCTATTCTGCAGTCTTAGAAGTCGACAGTTCTAACGGAGGATCGCGAGGCAATTCACAAAGAAACATTTACACATTCGATATTCATGATAACTCGCCTTTATGCATCCAGCATTTGAGAATGCAGCTCTGGGAGAGGGAGAGAGAGAGAGGCCGGGGGGGGGGGGGGGGGGGGGGGG